>Ga0315914_1007072_pt1 | contig 15677 bp, 12 predicted proteins | sample MpolenodulesMG_FD_203920 | JGI IMG/M metagenome (GOLD analysis project Ga0315914, IMG submission 203920) | Medicago polymorpha root nodule microbial communities from Los Angeles, California, United States - elongated nodules | ecosystem: Host-associated > Plants > Roots > Nodule | place: USA... | reverse complement strand
TCAATCCTAATAGTGTTTCCCAAGGTGAATCAACCCTCAAATCCTAGTGTTTGTTGCCAAAGAGACAAACTCTATACAAACCCTAGCTTTGTTGTTGCCTTTCTAAACCCTTGTTTCAACCCCCTCTATCTCTAGGTTTACTCTGATACAAAGTCTATATATATAATAAAAGTAACCCTCATAAAATTGTAATAAATCTGGCCCAAAAATACGTTTATGAAAAATATTGTTACGCAAAATCGGGTCCCGAATTCCTCCATTCGGGCACCGATTTTTCATGAACCAAACTACTCCCAAAGACAGCCAAAACCGGGCCCCAATTTTGCCAATTCGGGCCCCAATTTTGCAGTTCCAGCAAACATCAATTTTGCACTCCAAACTTCAATTTTGAGTCACTTTCACAACAAAAATTCTAAAAGATTAAAATTAAAATTTGAAATTAGTTTTTTCTTAAGATTAAAATTAGTTTCTTAGTTTTTAAAAGGCTTAATTGCAGTTTTAGACCCCTAACTTTTCCAAAGTTGCGATTTTGGCCCCTTAAGAAAAAAACTATAAAACAGCCCCTTAAGTTTTGCAACTGTAGCAGTTTTGGCCCCCCAAGGCAAATAAAAAATAAATAAAAAAACACGTGACACCTCACTTAGGGTGCCACGTCAGCGTAGACCGAGTCAATATCAGCTTTGGGGACCAAAACTGTTACAGTTGCAAAACTTAGGGGGCTATTTTGTAGTTTTTTTTTCTTAGGAGGCCAAAATCGCAACTTTAGAAAAGTTAAGGGGGTTAAAACTGCAATTAAGCCTTTTTAAAAATGACAATTCGATTCAAGCAAAACAAACCAACTCGTTGTGCTAAATGTAATTGATTCGGATTTTGGAAAGAAAAAAAAAAGTACAATCCCATCCAAAAAATTGAATCAAACGGACTCGCTACCCTCTAAAAATTATTGCAAACTCTCCATAAATCAAATCAAACCTACCTTTATTTTAGGAGAAATCAAACCTACTTTTATTTTAGGAGAAATCAACCTACTTGTTACACCCAAATTGACACATTTTAAAAAAAAAAAAAAGTTAAACGACACACCTAAATTTGTATCGGAGAGAATTGAATTTCAAACTTTACAGAGGAGCACACTCCAAGGTCTCCAATCAACACCATCGGATTAACCCAAGTAGATATTTTCTAATCATATCAAATTGAAGATTTTAATTTGAGTTTGTCCCACCATTTTGCATACATGGGACTGCAGAGTACAGAGTGCAGAGTACTGTACTGCTTCTGAATTAAATTTTCCTGATGCTGAGTATGGACATAGTACTGTCTACTGTTTACATAACTAATTACAGTCATAAATATAGCATAACAAAATAAACCTAGCTAAATCCATCAAAATTAAAATTAATTATCATAACCATCACACTAGTACTAGTGGTGTAATAGAGAAGTTGAACAAGAGAAAATTAAAAGAGGTTTTTGCATACAAAAGGGAAGTATATGACTTTGCTTTATCTCAAGGTGACTAACATACAACTTAATTAAGCTTTGTATAGTTTCAAGTTTGAAACACTCAAAACCTCAAACCAAATCCATTACATTTGCACTCATCACACTTAAATATAAAGGTTAGTACATATCTTCTACAAGAAGAAAAAAAACAAGAAAAAGAAAGCTTAAAAATGTAAATTTAGTTGGATAACCACTCCATCTAAATTCAGAAACTAACAAACCCTACAAAACTACAAGTTCTTACAAAGCAAAAATTAGCATAAACTAAACAAAGGGGTAAGCTCGTTTCTTGTTTGAAATCACAGTAAGAATGACAGAATCACATTGAGCTACCGCAATTTTGGCCGAAGTTGCACTTTGAAGCTTCAACAATATCACAGTATCAGCGTAATTTTTTCAAACTTACCGCTCATCGAAACATACACTAAGTAACTATTTCCTAACATCAACACACCAAAACCTAATAAAAACTTCCTAAAGCATACATGTCTCCATTTCCTATGAAGACCACTTCAAAAGTCCATCTTCTAAAGTATGATTTGTCATGAGCTTATTTTATATGTATCATGCTATTAACATACACACAAAAACCAAACTCAAAGTGTCACCAAGAAAAAGTGCTCCAAATCAGGAGGTACAAAGAATGAAAGTGGTGACCTTCTCAAAGAACAATTTGAAACTACCCTTTGTTTCTTTGGTGCTGGAGGACATGTTGAAATCTCTGGTATCCTAAATTTCTGACCTTTAGGTGTTGAACATGCACTGTTACTGTTATTGTTAGAAACATCAATTACCTCAGAAATTTCAGTCTTCTCTTCCTTTGAAGACTCTTGAGAGGTTTTTGAAAGACAGCTAGAAGGCAAAACACTGTTAATTATCTCTTGTTTTTTGCTATGAGTACTACTTTGCTGCTTCTTCTTCTTGAAGTGTGTTCTTCTAGGTTGTCTTGTTCTTGTTCCTGCTCTTGTTGTAGTTTTTGTGGTCCTTGAGGTTTTGTTTGATGCTGTTCTTCCAGAAGGGGCCATTTTTTTGAGACAACAAAGAGGGAAAGGTTTGGTTTTGGTTAAAAAGAACTTAGTAAAGGTTGGTATAAACTGACATTAACAAAAGCTGGTAACTTAAGAAGATTGAAACTTTTACCAAGAGAAGCAGGGTTTAACAGCCAACCACAAACTTATCCAATTAGTAAGTGCTTTTTGGAATAATCAATTTTGACTCAAAAGTTATAAGGGAAGGGTTTGTTTTGTAGAGGGGTTTAGTAATGATGATTTTTTTCACTAGAAACTTATATGAAACACAATAGACACAAAATATTGCATACTAGGACACTAAAATAGATAAACTCAAGGTGTGTGAAAGTGTGGAATAAGAATAAGGAATCTCCTAGACAAGGTTTCTTAAAAAAGACATTAAACTTATGTATGTGTTTTTTTAGCAGCCATTTGAGACTTTGAAGAAGTGTGCTACAAATTTTTGTTTTTGAGAGAAACAAATTCTTAATTAAATAAACCTAAGTAGTAATTGTTAATGATGATGACACTAACACTTTGAAAACAACATCATGAAGGGGATTGTTAAGACAAATGAAGTGGTGGGTTTTATAGACTCAATTTTAATACTTTAGGGAAATGAAAAAATTAGAGTATGAAATATCACACTTTTGTGAGCACTTTTTTAGGGGTTATTTTAAGGTTGGGAATGTCACGGGCAGCGGGCAGAGCTGCCCTTAAGAATTAAAGAGAGAGGGAGATCAAGCTCATTCAAATATTGGGGACCCTATTGAACTTTTTTGATGTATGATTTATGATTACTCGATTTTTTATGGGATTTTCATCAAGTACTAAAAGCATTTAAGAGTTGTAATTAAACCATTCAGAATCTTCTTTTCTTTTGATTTTTAATTTAACCATAAATTTTATGGGTCATACCTTACCTTCAAAAGCATTGTGGGTTACCTTACATTCAAAATTCGGTGCTACTTAATTAGGAATATTCATTTTTTAATTGTTGAAATGTTTGTTACTTTAATTATTTATTTAATATTTATGTCACCACTAGAAAACTTTTATTCACAAATATTAGCCACTGCATATTACACACAACAACAAAGACATACATGACTTGCGTGTGTTTGAAAACATGATTCTCTGCGTGTTATCTACTACACTTTCAGTACCAAGTTGCTACATTTCCAAACATGTTGTTAAGCTATTTAGTTTGTATATTTTTTTTTATGAAAATTGTTGTTGACACATTTGATAGGGCTGAAAAACACGAGTAAATTACTCAAATGCCCCTCGGCAGTTAACTAACGAATTTGAATGAATCCGGCTGCAGTTAACTACCGAGGAAAACCTCGGAAGTTAACTACTGAAGTTCTGTTATAAGAACAGAACAGACATAGGAGTTTCCAAAACTCCATTGTTACGTTTTTGGTTCTCCTATGTGCGATTTTCAGCCATTTCAAGCCATTCCAAACCAATTTCAATCACAAAAACAAGTAAGTTTTTTGAATCCTATTGCATTGATGTTCTGTGGTTGAATTGTTTGTTTTTTTTTGTTAAATTTCGATTATATAGGTTTTATTGATTTTATGATTTTATGATATGTTAGATTTATGTTTTGACGATTTGTTGTAGAATTGTTAGGTTTAAGTTTTATGATTTTAGGATAGTTTAGGTTAGAATTGTTTAGGTTTAGGTTGTTATGAATTGTTATAGAAGTTTTATTGAATTGTTATGTTTAGGTTTTGATGAATTGTTGTAGAATTGTTTAGGTTTAGGTGTAGGTTTTGATGATAGTTTAGGTTTATGTTTAGGTTTTGATTTTATGATTTTATGACATTGTTGTTTAGTTTAGGTTTTGATCGCCATTTTTTTTTTTATGTAGATATGTCTCAGAATCAGAACCAGGGTAACGTTTAGGGTGATGACAAGAAGAAAGAAAAATCGCCTATGACATGGCACGGAATTGTCTGTGATGGTTCCGAAAAAAAAGGGTTTGAAGTTGCCAATGTACAATCAGTCGAGGTAGAGGATGAGCGGAAGGACATGCTATTTTGGTCCTCAACCAAAAGAAGGTTCCCCAGGGACCGTAGCGGGCAACCCGATTGACTTGTGTGACGAGGAAGAATGAATGTAATGGCTTCTAATGCCTAATTGTTTTGGATTTTTTTTTTATGTTTTCTTTTTGTGTCACGCACATTTTGCTTGACATTATGGTACTTTAAATAAAATCGCGTATTGAATAATTTCGATTAAAAATCGCGTATTGAATAATTTCGATTAAAAATTGCGTATTCGAAGAAACACTAATTAAGTCCAACGTGAATTCGATTAAAAGTTGCGTAATGAATAAATAAATTCGAAAAGTGGTAAATTCATTACATTACATTACATTCGGAAATATACCTTCCAACTACAACAATTATCTTACCTCTGAATGGGGTAAATTCAAACTCGCTAAACAGCAGGACTCCAACATTCGTCCGACATTTCTACTGTTCCATTCAAAAGATTAAATTCATGTTAGGCTTGGTTTAAATGACAATATTCAAATGTCAAAAGAATGAGGTCCATTCCTTGACACTTCAATACCTTCATTTAAACCAGCGTAACAAGAATTTAATCTTTTGAAAGGAACAATGGAAATGTCGGACGAATGCTTGAGTCCTGCCGCTTAACAAGTTTGAATTACCCCACTAGAGGAAGACAATTGTTGTAGTTGGAAGGTGCATTTTCCTACCTAATCACGATCTTCTGGCGGAATCAGACTCTTGATAATATCTTCAGTTGACCTCAGCAACGTTACCCGCATATCTATCCACTAGAACATGCTTTGCTCCCAAAACATGTTCTTCACGTTTTCGTCGTTCGTTAATTCTACGCAAGTGAATGATACTCTCCCCTCGCCGAGCGTTGGACGTTTATACCGAACGTATTCCACCCTCCTTGTGTCTCTGGGGTTGACTCCTTGGTTGAATTCATTGAGTTGATCCTTGAGGCCTCTTAACGTTACACCAAGGCACCGAACCTTCAACCTCTGAGGTTCTCCGCCGTTGAATTGTGCATGAACGTCGATCCATCCGACCATTGTTTCAAATCTACACAATAAGAAATTGAAAACAATCAATGAAAAACTCATTCAAACATTTCATCAAACACTTAGAGTGTAAATTATACATAAACCCTAAAAATAAAAAAATAACCCTAAAATGTTTTACCTAAAAAAAAACATAAAAATAATATACATAACCCTAAAATGTTTTACCTAAAATTTTTAACATAAAAATAATAAAAAATAACCGTAACATGTTTTACCTAAAAAAAACATAAAAATAATGTAAAATATAACAAAATTATTCAACTTATATCTACTCTTAAAATAAATCATATACTCTTCTTACATGTAATTCTACTTAAAAACTAAAATAAAAAATAAATATAAAACACCAAAATAAGGAATAACCCTAAAATTATAACATAAACATCATGCAAACATTTTAACTACATTAATCAACTAACATGTACTCTAAAAATGAATTATAACATGTAAATCTACTCAAAAACTAAACTAATTTAAATCTACTAAAAACTCAAAAAAAAAACATTTATAACAACTAAAATGTAAGTTAATAGCTTTATGATAACTTCCTTGTGATTTTGTTGAATAAATTTGTTAGGATTTGGTTGGGTTTCACAGAGAGATTTAAAAAATTTTGGTAAAATGAGAGTAATAATGGATGTGAGGGAGATTCTGCCAGTTTTGTAGCAGAAACGCATCGGCAGTTACTGCCGAGGAGCTTTTAAATAATTTACTCGTGTTTTTCAGCCCTATTAAATGTGTCATCAACAATTTTCTTTTTTTATTCCAATCACGAAAAATTATGAGTTAAAAAATTGTGTGCAATTTTCAATAGAATGATGCGTAGATATATTTTTTTAACTTTTTTTTGGAAGGTACATTAACATGGATGAGCACTAACTATATTTAAATAATAAAATGCATATCAAAGTCTAGTTATTTGGTCACATATAATTTGTTGTATTGTAGGATAAGGTGCCCGCTGCCCAAGGAAACTTTAACATATTCATTTTTTTTTTTTTTTTATAATAGTTTTTCTAATTTGTACTTTTTCATTGATCCTTCACAAATATTTTATTTGTGTAGCCACTAATTGATGTTTGTCTGGTAATATTTATTTAATTTATGGGGTTGAAAAATTGGATGGTCACAGAGTGTTTGTCTTCTAGTCACACTATTTTGTCATCTAGCCCTAAATCATAGCTTCACAATTATCAGAATGAGACTCCTATAATTGTTTTTCTACTATTTTCTCATAGGATCCTAGGAGGGTGTTTTCTACCACCTGCATGATATTCGATTGCTCCGTTTTTCACCGTTTTTCACACGGATTCATTCATGCAATGCAATAAACAAATTTCATATACACGTTTATCATCAAAGAATTTTTCGAAGTAAGAAATATTACGTACTATTAGCATTATTATTTGGATAATCACAAGTCTAAAGAGTTTGATGAGAGCTGCTATTGGTAACTACTTAGGTTTGCAACTACCGATAATTGGAGAATATTCAAGTAAGGAACTAGACGAATTATTGGGAAAAAAAATAATTTCTATATCAAATAAAAATAATATCTCAATTGAGTTTATAAACTTTGATGGCGCGTGTAAAGATAGGGGAGATATCACTGGTTGTGGCAGTCTTTTTTTTGTTATTGAGACGGATGGATGAAATGCTACACCAAGATGAGAGCTTCTCATGCCTTACATGTAGGGATGGAAATAGGTTAGACCCAACTAGACTTTATAAGGTCTAAGTATGACCTGCCATATTTTTTAAAGTCTAAGCCTAGCCTGCGGTCTGTCAAAGGCCCATTTTTTAGGTCTGAGTCTGATCTTATGAAAGTCTGATACGACCTGCTAGCCTGTTTAAAAGCCTATATCTTATGAACATCTTTAAATAAGCAATGTGATCTAAGTTTAAATGGACTAGTAAATTAATAGTTCAATTAGATTAAACTCTCTTTTGATAATCAACACGAGATTTTAGGGAATTCGACTATATATTGTATCATATTTCTATTCTAGTTTATAATAATACATTTATATATTCAAAAAATTAATGTATAATAATAAAGCTTAAATTATTGAAAAAGTTTACAAATTTATATTTTAATTTAAAGTACAAAATATAAATGCATGTGCTATTTTTCTCTACTTCTACGATATTTTATTTTGTTTTAGTGTATATAAAGTATTTAATTTATTTTCAGATGTTGTCTAAAAAACATTTATTTGGTAGTGAAAAGCGAAATAAAAAAAATGAAATGAAGATCTAAAAAAAAATTATGATGTATTATGTAAGGGCCCTTTTTTCATATTATGCCTAAGACCCGTAAAACTCTAGGAACGGCCCTGAATATAATATAATAATAAATAATATTATTCATATTACTTAAATAGGCCAGCCTAATAGGCTTAAGAGGCTTTTTGAGAGGCATGGCCTGACCTTTTAAGTTAAATAGACTTTTAAAAAAGCATAGGCCTTCTCTATCTAAGAAAAAAGCTTGGCCTGTTGTAGGCTAGGCCGTAGGCCCCTGTAGGCCAGTCTGACCTATTCCCATCCCTACTTACATGCGAAGATGTGGAGGTTGTATTTGGGTTTAGACATGGTTTGGATGGAGCATTTTTCTCATCTGATTTTGATCGACATGATTTCCGACAACTTCAAGTTCAATGGGCTATCCCTATTTAGTTCATCGTATCTGTATCCAAAAGTTACTAAGTATGTGGTGGCATATGCAAATCAACCATACTTTGTGTGAACGAAACATAAGTGATAATTAGCTAGCAGACTGTAGCACTTCTATGGATAATTTGAATGTACTTGTTATGAAGACTTCTCCTAGTGAACTTCAAAAGCTAATATTGGATGCCATCTCCGGGGTTTGTATGCCTAAGATTGTCTATTTATTAGTATTGATGATGTTTTTATAGATAAAGATTTCAAGATTAGGGGTTCATGTGTTGTTTCGAAAATTCCATCAGATGAGAGACCCATGTCAAAACTTGGTGGGTTTAAAAATAATATAGGTGACAATCCTTTGAAGTGGACCTTAACTCTCAACTAGTTTATCAGCTATTAGTCATCGGTCATCAACTATCAACCATTAGTTATAAACTATCATTTATCAATTATAAGATATAAATTATCAACTAATTTATTAGTCATCCATTACTTTTACTCAAGATAGTCATATATAAGACATTTAAGTGAATCACAACTCATCATATATATATATCAAAACATCAATCGCCATTACATGAAATTCGTGCATAAGATACTTAGGACCAAGATAAAATCATGAGATACCCATTTAATGCATGTTTATCCATCTAACTCTAGATTGAACAAATATGAATGAATACTCTTACTATTCCATATAAGAGTAGTGGCCAATTAAGATGGTTCTATGTTGACTGGCTCATTGCGACAGTCGCTGCAAATCTAATGTTTACTCAAACTCCAAGCAACATTGTATATGATGCACCAAACATATTCTAGTGTCAACAACAATAATCAAGACATTTAGTTCATTCACAATTCTCACCCCATCTTGCAGCGGGGTTTCCCTCAACAAGGTCAAGAACATGGAAAAGTATGAAATACTTCATTATTATCAATATCAAATTATCAACATTTAAATATTATATATCAACAATATGTCAAACATGTAATTGATTAGATAAATCATTTAAGCAATTAACAATCATCTAATTGATTACACTCTTCACCCAAATCAATTAAGTTTCACTTAACCAAATATAGAGGGCAAGGTCTAATTGATTGGCGTGCCACACAAATCTCAACAGAAAAACATAAAAGAATCATGTTCATCATTCAAAAGTATTCGTATTTGCAATCACTTTATAGCCATCCCTTGAAAAAAATCACTTTATAGTCATAATCATCAAAAGTATTCGTATTTGCAAAGGCAACAAACAAGTATTCATCATTCAAATATAATCAGATTTATCAATTAATCAAAACAGTACTAATTGTATGTTCTTATAGTCAATTTAATCAATTAGAATGTATTACCTAATCAATTTAGTTAAACTTAATTGATTAGATCGTTAAGTCTAATAAATTTACTTTTCAATCACGGGACCAAAAGTTTTAACTCTTGAAATCAAACATAATATTTTGTGAACATATCCAACAATTTTTTTTTTAGGAGTGAACATACTTGGATGGCTTGTAATGACTCAATTCCTATTTTATCTCTTTTGACTCATTGGAACCATGCTTTGAATGGCCTTTGTCCTCGTTGTTCATGCTTAGATGAGTCATTCCTCCATTGCATTAGAGATTGTACGACCTCCATGAATCTTTGGTATTCTATATGTATATATATACCAAGTTCTTCAACAATATGGACCATCGTGGTTGGCTGAAGCTTGGACTTGCCTCGCTTGGTTCCAACACTTTCGCTGCTGGAGTATTGTGGTCTTGGAGAAATAGGAACTCTACTTCCTTCTCAAATGCTTGGATCTTAACTTATTGTCTCTCCATGGAAGCTAAAAATTTGTCTACCTCTCTGATTACTTGCTTCCATCATGCAACGATTACCATCCTTTCAGATCGATGGGTCTAATAGAACTCGTCTAATCACATCCACACAATTATCAATGTTGATGACAACTATCTTGGTAACCCTATCAAAGCAGAGGAGGCTTACCGCATCATCCTTCTAGGTCATGGATTTCAAGTTTTCGAGGCTACATTGTAGGTGCCACTGACATCGTTGGCTGAGCTACATGCATTCATAAGGCGTTTTTGTTCACTAAAGAGATTAACTTTCAAGTTGCTATTTACTTTTCGGATTATCTCTAATATGTCAACATTAATCTTAAGGAGCCAACTCCTTGATACCACAAGGATTCTACTTTGATTCAAGACATCAAGAATCATCTCAACCTTTAATTGATCACTTCCATTGCTCAAATCATGCGAAAAGGTAATAGTTGTGTTGACTTCTTAAAGTTTGGAGCTACTTCCTCCTCTGATTCACACCTCTCGTCTATCAGACTTATCATACCTCCTTGTTAAGATGAGGGCATTTCACATCCTCGATGATCTATGCTCAAACCTTAAACTCATCAAAACTTAATGTTTTTTTTTTTTTTTTTATAAATCTCGTGCTACTTTTTTTTTTATTATTTTAAAATATTTTACTATAACATTTCGTTTTAGGCCTCTAAACATATAGTACCGACCTTGTTCATTATACTTTTCTAGATGCTTGTAATTTAAGTTGGTTGATTGTATTACTTCTACTTGAGGAATAATGGCAGAAATGCCGATTGATTAAGATTATAAGTTTTCAAGCTTATTTTTCTTATGAGATGAATTCCCATCTCTTTTTTTTTTTTTACAAAATTCCCATCCCTTTTTTTTTTGGTCAAAAATTCCCATCTCTTTAATCCTGCTATTTGTAACAAATATCACTATATTATGGAGCTTTCAAATTAACAAATACCACCATCATTGATCGAGGCTTTTTAGTATTACTGATTGATGATTGATTGCTAACAATAAAGGTACTAGGTATTACAGAAGAATTAACCATGTCACACATACAACACATCCGTATGAATAAATCACATGACAATAAAAATAAATAACTTTAAAATTGTACAAGTACTGTAATACATTTTATTTCTACAACCATTAATTTTTCAGCCCTTAATCAGAAGGATTATCATTTGGACACCCTCCCAAGTCCCACCAAACCAGATTCCATCATGTGTAAACCATTGCATATACACGAGTTTTCTATTTACTAAAATCTTCTAACTGTGCAAAACAAGGTACTAGTACTAGAACTAAAAATTAAAAACTGCCGTATGAAAACAAAAGGTCCTTTCACTTTTTTATTTGAACCTTGTAAGAATCCGAGGGGCCTGTCCCTACAATAATAACATGATGACTTATCGGAAAAAACAGTGATGTGTTATGTTATGACTGCTGAAACTAGAAAGAAAGAAAAATAAAAAATACACAGAATATTCCGTTGTAGTTTCTCAGCCATTTAGATTAATCAAAACGTAGAAACAATTTGAAAGAAAATTAAAGAAAAAAGAGAGTTCGTCGCATTTTATATATTTATTAGCGTCAAAACGGATACTAACATACCCATTGCTTCTTGCTTTTATCGATAAAAATGATTGAAGTTGTAATTTTTAAAAACAAAATTAAATTATTTAATTTTTAAAGAAGGATGTAACTGGGGTAAGAGTAAAATTCATACAATTAGAAAAATTGTGTAATTTTTTTTTCTTTCTAATGTATGCATACTTTACAAAATCATACGTTAGAAAAATTGTTCACGTTAACTTTTAAATATTACTCCATTTGTCCCATAAATTATGGCCACAATAATTGTCATATTTGCAACCAAAAAAAATCATTCGCCAAAATAACTATCATGTGATGAAAGGTGACTCATTGATTGTGGTTCGAACATTGAATAACTATATTGCAAATTACTCTTATAAGTTATATTGGCTTGCTTATAGATAATTGTTGTAATATTAGATCTTCATTTTCTAATTGTTTAGTTGAACATGTGAAACGGTTTCTGCTCACTATCTGGCTAAGTTTGTTTTATCTTCTATAGACACAATTTGAATTGAGGACCTTCATTATATTGCTTCTTATGTCGTTGTCGATATGATTCCTTAATTAAATATTTTTCACGTTGAAAAAAAATATAAGCAAAAATTTGCATGTGTTTAATCCAAATTTGAATCAAATCCATATAACTTGGATGATTCCTTATATTTAAAACGAGAGGGAGTAACAATTTTTGTAGTACGACGAGTAATCATGAAAAGAAGCAACTTGCATGTACTTGGAATCAATACAAACTTTGCATTGAGCACAAGATTGACTTACTCTTCTGTTATGCAGTCCTGCAGAGGAAAAATGAGTACTTGGAAAAGAAAGGAAATAACGAGGAAATGGTTATGAGAGTGGGAGGAAAAGGGATAGAAAGGCCACTGAGTTGTAATATAGAGAATCCAAATTTAATTTATATACACTTCATTTTAAAGAATGTGGAAAAGAAAAAAAAAAGAAGACTCATTGCAAGAACTTTACCATCAAGTAAGCAGGGTTGGATTGGTTTTACTGGTTTGGGTTTGATCAATCAAATATTAACCAACTCAACTCGATGATGAACTGGTTGGTATGGATTGGGTCGTGAGACATGATTTTTCTGGACATAACAAAAAATAAATTTTTCAAATGACGTTTTTTTTTATGAACAATTAGACTATACTACACTTCAAAATGTTAACTCTTGAATTTAATTGAAACACATAGATTAACGAATAAAATCCTACATTATCTTAACAAAAAAATTTAAAACAACAATTTTTTTGAGCGGGTCAGATTCACAAGTTTGGAATCATAAGCCTGTCACTCGAACAAAATAATTGCAGGTTTGAATGGTTCCATCCCAACCAGATCACGAGTTTGAGTGGTTTGGTTCACATGTTTGGTTAGCCTTATTCCAAATACACACGACTCTAAATAAACATGATCAAAACAATGCTTTACCTTATTCTAAGATTTTTTTAATATGTTTTTGGGTAGAAACCTTGTTCTAGGATTTCGAAAGGCACAATAAATCATCATGTGCATAGGCAAATAAAACTTGGTTCAATCCCTATAGAGATGATAAAATATTCCTAGCACTTGATTGAATGGTTGGTTTAACCATCCACATTTCACAACTAGTTAGAATGCATGAAAATTTGTTTCAGAAAGGCAAAGAGCAAGCTACTGCATTCGCCTTATCAACAAATATTTACCTCAAAACCAGATATAAACAATTTTCCTCCATGTCTGATTTCACGGGGAACGAGAGAAGAAACCGATACTTGACGACCAATAAGAAAGTTCCACATAATTCAATCTGCTCTTCACACTATTTATCAGCACACTTAAAAAATCATAACGATCCTAAAACAAATACAGTGATAAAATATCTCCTTGAGCAAAATTGTCGCAATTATAAGATCAAGCTAACAATTATAATGTATGAAAGAGCAAATGAGAGAACCAACCAAGCAATCATCGTCCTCTTGAAATTGCATCTTCCATCTCACCATGCGTTGAAGGGAATAGCTCTATATAGCGACTCCCAAGTGTCATTCTATCCTTTGCCATGGCTGCTTTTGAATCATCAGCATTTTCAAATTCCACATAAGCCTCCCCAGATGGTCTTCCCTCTGAATTCATTACAATGTGGATCGAATCCTCCGACAACACATACTCCTTGAAGAACTCCATTATGTCATCCTTATTAGCAGAAAATGGTAATCCCCTCAGTCGCAACACTCCTGTGTGCTCAGCCGAATCTTTTCCTTCATCATATGATTTAGCTCGGGGAGCACTTCGACGAGGCGAACCGCCTCGAGCATCTGAAACCTCATTTGCAATTGCCTTGTAGTATTCCTGCCTCTTACTTCTGAAAACTTCAACATATCTTCTACCTATGTTCTGCCTGTTTCTTTGAAGAGCAAAGTCAACTTGAAGAGGATATCCTAAAACACAGAAGCCTTCGCCGGAAAACTTGCCACCTTTGTGAACAAAAAGAACATCAACAATGTCTAGACCATGGAAGAACTCGGCCACATCAGTTTCAGTGCAGTCAAAGGGAAGACCGCGCAGTCTAACAACAGGAAATGGTGGAGGAGGAGGTTGGCTGACATATCCATATGGAGATGGATTGTACATATAACTGGAACCAGGGGAACCATAGAATGAAGATCCCGCGTCAACTGTCCGCTGACGTTTTGAAGCCATTTCACGTCCATCACCACCATCAACAAATTTACTGAAATTTTCATCAATAACCATTGATGTCAATAAGCTTATCATTATAGTCAACAAAGATGTAAGTTTAAGCACTCTAGGTTGTCTTTTAAAATTTCAGTAATCATTACAACCTACTCTAGAGTCTAGACATCTATTATGACAGAATAATTACAACTCATATTAACTGAGACAGGGGAAAAGAATCTTGTCACAAAAATATTCAGGTTCGAAATTCGAAGTAGGACAGCCAATTAGATGAAAGTATATGTATGCAAAGAGAGTCCTTCTGCATGCTGTGCACGGTTAAATCTACTAGCAACACAAGGTTAAGTCAAGAATAAAGACAAAATTATGATCATCGACAATTGGACAATGGACAAGAATAAAAGACACATTTAGAGTTATCTTCTCTTCTGTCATCCACACTGGAGAAATATGTAAGACATGTCACAAGACAAACAATTAGATGCCCTTAGAGTAGTAAGGATGGACAACAGTACATAAATCATTTTATCCACTGTTTCTGTAATTTGGTTAACAACTAGTTAAACAGCACCCAATATAACATGTAATCCGTGAATAAAATTGCAGTGAATAAAAAAAACCTAACCTATGGAAATAATAAAATTCCATAATTTTTATGGGAGTTTTGACAATTTTTGAAACCAATTAAAAAAAATATTCATTCATATCAAATAAAATCATCCATATGAGTATACGACAAAGCTAAGCTCCTTCAGAGAACAAAATTCTGAAGAGATTACAGAAAAATGAGTATTACTACTGCCCATAGCTAAGCTCCTTCAGAGAACAAACATGCTCTCCGTCCATAATAACTCGATGTTCCTCCTTACAAAAACCAGAGCGACAACATAGGGAACCAAGACAATGTTAATACAAAAAATAACACTTGCCCGGGAGGGTGTACAGTTCTAAATGCATTGAGCATGACAATCAAAATTCAAACTTCCAAATTTTTTCAACATAGCATTAAATAAGACGACCTTTACTGAAATGTTAGTGACTTAGGCTTTGTTTGCGAGTTTGGAGGGGATGATTTTGGACAAAAGGAATGAGCAAGTGGAAGAAATAGAGGGCATGTGAGGGGAGGGCTTTGGGGGGTTAATTTTTCTTCATAATACAAAACCCTCCTCATTTGGGGGAACTAAAAAGTTGTATTGGAGGGTTTATATGAATTCTTCAAATTTAATCCATGTTGTTATAATATTCTTAATATTAAAAATATATGAATCATA
>Ga0315914_1007071_pt1 | contig 15680 bp, 12 predicted proteins | sample MpolenodulesMG_FD_203920 | JGI IMG/M metagenome (GOLD analysis project Ga0315914, IMG submission 203920) | Medicago polymorpha root nodule microbial communities from Los Angeles, California, United States - elongated nodules | ecosystem: Host-associated > Plants > Roots > Nodule | place: USA... | reverse complement strand
CAATGAGAAATACCATACCAAAGTTTACCAAAAAAATCACAAGAGAGGAATAAGTGTTTTGCATCCTCCATCATACCGCATCCACCCACGCATAACTGAGCATTTGAAAGTAAAATGTGTCTTTTGATTAGATTGTCCGTTGTTGGTAATCTATCCCGCAACAGACGCCAAGCAAAGAGACTAATTTTCAGGGGCACTTCCTTGTTCCAGATTTCTGACGTATGAGTTGCTGACAAGTTGTTGCTGGTTGGTGTTAACAGATGGTTATAAACACTTGTGACGTTATAATTACTGGAAGCATGTAAGTGCCAAATTCACCTGTCAGAATGATTAGGCTGCAAAACAATATTAGTTAAAATATCACAACACTCCTGCACTTTTTCCTCCTCCCAAGCAAACAAACGACGCCGCCACTTCCAAGCTTCCCCCTCTTCCCCCCACCCAAGCGAATACATTTCAGCCACCGTTGTCATTTTATTATTAGCAAGATCAAAAAGACGGCAAAACTATTCTTATTACAAATATTTGTCAGACATTTTGCCTTGTTCGAAGAAAATATATTTGAAGAGTGTGTAATCTACTCCTACTAATATAAGAAAATTAATGTTCGCCATTTTTTCTAATATGTCATCGGTTAATCTAATTAATTTGGAGGACTACATGATTATTTTGCAAATCTTCTTTCAAACGGCTGTCTAATATTAAACATTATTTTCAGCTTATTTTCCTCTCTCCCTTATTTCCTCTCGCAAGAATATTTAACTAATTATTCAATGATTAGATAATAACGAGAATGAAAAAGGTATGTTTCCGATTATTTTCTCCACATGTTCGTTGATATCAATCCATTATTTTCCCTTTGTAAAGAAAAATCCATTATTTTCAAATAAACTTGGATTAAGAAAATAATGGGTTATATATATATATATATATAAAATAAAAATATATTTAATAGAAAAAAATTATTTAATAAAAATACTACATTAACGTTGATATTTTGAAATGAACAACGAGAAATACGCGAAAGCTTCCCAAATTTTTCACGATGCTGACATGCCGCATTGCAATGGAAAACATGGTTGTCATTGTATCTTTCTTTTTTTTTTAATTTATGAAAGATGACTGTCAATATGTTGACTAGTCAATTGCATCAATTTGCAAACACTTCGTGAGATGGGTTCTCACGATATATCATTTCTCTTTTAAAATTAATTATTAGTTTTTAAAATTTGATCATATCAACGAATAAAAATTTGTTTTTACAAACATAAATACATTAAAACAAAATATCATTGGTATTTTAGAGCACATACTATGTCGTGTAAACTTTCTCCAAAGTTGATAAAATATACAAAATGTAGGATGTATTTGTTTTAAATTTACTAAGTTTAATAACATTTCTTGAAATCTAAAAATGTGAATTTTATTTCATGATATTGTCATGAACTTAAAATAGGGAGATTAATATGTAGTTTTGTATCGATACATTCTCATATAAATTTATATAACATGCCACATACATCATTTATTAAATAGCAGTGAGTAATTGACCTGCCGTGAAGTTGCTCTAATGTCGCTAACTATGGTCCACATATTTAACGTTCTTAATATCTCTTGTAGTAGAAACAACCAAGCACAGCATTTCCACTCTCAAGAACAAAAACAAGAACAACAATAGAAGAACAAGAACAAGAAAATGGAAGAAACAAGAACAAGAACAAAAACAACAATAGTATTGTATCCAGCACCAGGCATAGGCCACATAATTTCCATGGTAGAATTAGCCAAACTCATTCTTCATCATCATCAACAACACTTCTCCATCACTATCCTTCTCACTACTGGCTTCATGGACCATCCATCCATAGACAGTTACATCAACCGAATCTCATCTTCCCACTCTTCCATCACCTTCCACCGTCTCCCCACCGTCACAGTCAACCGCACCACCACTCAAAGCCCCGCCGCCACCGCATTCCACTTCATCAAATCAAACACAGTCAACGTACAATCCAAACTCCTTCAAATCAGTCAAACCTCTCTTATCAAAGCCTTCATCATCGATCTCTTCTGTACTTCCGCCATGGAAACAGCTTCCTCCATGCAAATTCCAGTTTACTATTTCTTCACATCTGGTGCTGCTGTACTTTCTCTGTATTCCTACTTCCCGCAAATCCACAAGGAAACAACCATATCGTTTAAGGATATGGTTGGAGTTGAGATTTCTGCGCCGGGGAATGCGGCGTTGAATGCTGTGTTGATGCCTGAGCCGGTGCTTGATAGAGATGATCCTGCTTATTGGGATATGTTGTATTTTTGTGAGCATCTTTCCAAGGCGAAGGGGATTGTGGTGAATACTTTTCGTGAATTGGAGGTTGTGGCGGTTAAAGTGGTTGAAGATGGTGCGTGTTTTCCGGATGTTCAAGGAAGTTCGACACCGCCGGTTTACTGTATTGGACCGTTGATTGCTGATGCTCAACAACCAGGTCAGTTCACTTGACTGCTATGTGTTCTGTGCAGTTAGATTTTGTGTGAGTTACTTTTGGATAAAAGCGAGGAAAGTAGAGTGATTTAAGTTTGGTGGATGCATTCTATAATTTCAGTGTAAAAATCGGTTCTAGAATAAAAAACTCGAATTTCTAACTACAAGGTAAAATCAATTCTGAGGCAAAACAACCAAACATGTCAAAATTAATTATTTACAGATCTATTGAATCAATTTTGGCTCCTACAAAAGTAGAACAGAACATACACTATGCCTGTGTTTGGGAACTAAGTGATCCCACCGCCGCCGTGCGTCCATCAGAAGCTAGAGAGAGCAGCTTCTATACAAAAATGCCTTGGACGTATATACAAACATGCAATATGTGTTATTAAAAAACATCCACTTTACTTTTACTATACAAATCTTTTTTGCCTATAGTTGGTCTATAGAGTTACTAGAAACTCTTAACAACGATGACGTCAAAAATAGATGCTTATGGTCCTCATGTTTTTGCGGAGGAGACAATTACTTGATCGGTGTTTGTTTGACAAAAACAAAAATGAATTGAGTTTTGAGGCACAAATATTCATTTTCCCTTGTTTTGTTGAATAGTTACCGATCAAGTCATCGTCCCAACCGTGAGGGCAAGGATGACTGCAAAATTCTACTTCATGTCTATAGTCGTTGAAGTTTCAAATGATTTTGAAGCACCGGTTCACAATAGACCTCTTATCAATAGAATTTGCCCAAAAAAGTATGAATAATGAGTCTTTAGAACATTGATCCTTTGTGGGTCTGCTGCTAAATCTTAAAATTTAGATCAAGATACGGTCTGAATTCAACGGTCAAGATATGAATGGACGGACTAGATTGTTGCGGAGGATCTATACTTTAATATTTATGAATTTGGCTCTTCTAAAGTGATTAAAATGTAAAGTAAGGAATCAAATGTCATTATTTCAAAAACCTAATAATATGTTATGGTGTATTTGTAATAATCACATTTGAGTTGTTAATCATTTGTTATTTTTCTTATAGCAGTTGGCTTTATTTACACTTGTGTGGTTGATTTAGTCTTGTTGAAATCAGCAAGTTTTCAATGCAGTGAAAGTAGGGGTTGGCCTTACCATGGAATCTATTAAATAAATACCCTTTAGGCCATGAAACCATTTTGTTTGCCTTATATGTCTATCTGTAATTTACACTTATAGCGCTTCTTGTGCTGCTCTTGTTTTGTTCTTTATAATTGTAATGAAGTTATCTTGCCTAAAAAAAAAAGCATTGATGGTTTACTTGAAAATCAGATGAAGCAAGGGACATCAAAGATTGCTTGTCATGGCTAGATAAACAACCAAGTAAAAGTGTGGTGTACTTGTGTTTTGGAAGTCGTGGATCATTCTCGATGACACAATTGAAGGAAATAGCTGAAGGGTTAGAGAGAAGTGGACACAGATTCTTATGGGTTGTGAAGAGTCCGGTACAAGAACATCTAGGAACGAAACAAGTTCACGATACAACTGGGGAGTTTGAGTTGAGTTCTGTTTTGCCAAGTGGGTTTATAGAGAGAACCAAAGAGAGGGGTCGGGTGGTGAGGTCGTGGGCCCCACAAGTGGAGGTGCTGAGTCGCGAATCGGTTGGTGGTTTTGTGAGTCACTGCGGCTGGAACTCGGTGCTTGAAGGGGTGGTTGCTGGTGTGCCAATGATTGCATGGCCACTCTATGCAGAGCAGCATGTTAATAGGAATGTGATGGTGGAGGACATGAAGGTGGCTGTAGCAGTGGAGCAAAGGGAAGGTGATGGATTTGTAAGTGGAGATGAGGTGGAGAAGAGGGTTAGGGAGTTGATGGAGTCTGAGAAAGGGAGAGAGATTAGGGAGAGGAGTTTGAAGTTTAAAGACATGGCTAAGGATGCACTTGGAGAATCTGGGTCATCAACAAAAGCACTTGCCAACTTGGTTCAAACATGGAATGGAATCAGTCACTAATAACTAATACCATTGTGATTAGTACTATCATCACTCATTGATTAATAGTGTAAATGTGTTATGGAACTGGATGTTTTCTGCTATTGTACAAGGTAAATTTTGTATTTTCGTTGTTGCATTGTATGATTTTGCTTCTATATTATATTAGAATTAGAATTGTAGGCTCCAATGTCCAAACTGCTCCTGCACCATGTGTCCCTGCTTGCTTTATCCTAGTTCATTTTAAGTCCCTTTTTGTTGTATTACTTTGTGCAAGGTAATTATTTTATCTGTTTATAATGAAGAAAATATGTTTCCAAATTGCTCACCCTTGCTACTGAGTAATTAGTATTGGTCTTAGTTCTGATAGAGTTGGTTCAATTTCAAAGTGCACTGTGAGTGAATCTCTGGTCCTTGTCTACTTTGTGTTCATTAATCTTAAGATTGGTTGGAATTGGCTTATTTGAGACTGAATGAGAGAGCTCGTGGAAACCATTTATGACATGTCTATAAGCTGTTTTTAGCTTATTTTCATAAGCTCTTCATCATAGTGATGTATCCAGCACCAGACACAGTTCACATAATTTCCATGATAGAATTGGCAAAACTTCTCATTTTCAAACAACAACAACACTTCTCCATCACTATTCTTCTCACCACTGGCTCCTTTGACAATCCATCCATTATTGATTCTTACATATACCGCATCTCAACCTCTCACTGTTGCATTTCCTTCCACCGTTTCCCTTCAGTCACCGAGTCATCCGATCCAAAAAAAACAAAGCTTACCCACAATCTAAAACATGGAGGAAATTGCAAGAATTTTTAATCTGGAAGCATAACAGCAAAATACCAATAGGATGTAGTCCACTGCTTGGTTCATCATAAATCTAAAACTATTATTTAAATCTATGTAATTGAATACCAAACAGTGTAATAATTTGGGGAAAATAGATAAGAGGTTTTAGTTTGAATAGGTCTTATAGTTTTGCTCTTGATTTAATTTTGTATTTTTAATAGTTTAATTTCATTTTAACGGTGTCATAACAGAATTGGTGTTCAGGGGAGGTTAGTGCCTTTTTAACAAATAGAGGGTGTGTGTGTTACATTTAAACATACTTGGGAAGGTCAATGTAATTTTCTCTAAATAAAATATCCCTTTGCCTTTGAAAAAAGACACTCAGGTGTAGGGATTTTTGAATTTAATAAGGAACCCAAATCCGGCCAAAGATATTCTTGGATAAAAATTTAAGTTTTTTTAAGAAAATAATCTAAAGACTTTGTAGTAGTTGGATCTAAATCCATATTATTAATCATTTCGTTTGTCATGTGCCTGTGTCTTTAATCATTTTGTTTATCTTGTTCTTGTTTTTCTCTCCATCTTCTAGGCTGGTAGTGGGTCCAATTACATTATTCTTCATATACTCTATAGTAGTATATGAACCACAGCCCAGAGAAAGAAAAAGAAACTAAACATCAAGTCAAAGCTACTCCATTCCAATCATTCATTCACACCATTTGTGTTGTAACCAAAGAAGATGGTAAAAACAACAATAGTGATGTATCCATCACCAACAGTAGGTCACGTGATTTCCATGGTAGAATTAGCCAAACTTCTCGGTCATCATCATCGACAAGAACAAGACTTCTCCATCACAATGCTTCTCACCACTGGCTTACTCGACCACCCATCCATCGACTCATACATCAACCGCATCTCAACGTCTCACCCTTTAATTTCCTTCCACCGTTTCCCTTCTGTCACCGTCACTCACTCTATTACTCAAAGCTTAGCCGCAACCGGATTCCAATTCATAAAAAGAAACGTTGTCAACGTTGAATCCAAACTCCGTGAGATTACTCAAACCTCCGTTATCAAATCCTTCATTATCGATATGTTTTGCACTTCTGCCATGGAAGTTGCTTCCACCATGGGAATCCCTGTTTACTATTTCTTCACTTCTGGAGCTGCTGTTTTGGCACTGTGTTCCTACTTCCCGAAAATTCACAGCGAAACGGCAGTGTCGTTCAAGGAAATGGTTGGAGTTGAGATTGTGATTCCGGGGAATGCGCCGTTGAATGCGGCGTTGATGCCGGGACCAGTTCTTGATAGGGAAGATCCTGCTTATTGGGAGATGTTGTATTTCTGCAAGCATCTTTCTATGGCAAAGGGAATTGTGGTGAATACATTTCGTGAATTGGAAGTTGTGGCGGTTAAGGCCGTTGAAGATGGTGCGTGTTTTCCGGATCTCAAACGAAGTCCTCCTCCCATTTACTGCATTGGGCCATTGATTGCTGACCCTCAACAATCAGGTCAGTTCACTTCACTGCTTCTTTTGTATTTTTTATGAAGTGAAATAAGTGGTCTTATGATAAAATTAGGACACAAGTTTTAACATTGTACTAGCTAGCAACTATCATTTATAAGTTCTTGCAAGAGTTTTGATTTCTTCTTGTAAAAATGACTTGTTAGAAGTACATTCATAAACAATTTAATTTCTTTTTCTATGAATCAGCTGGTATAGAAAAAGAAATTAAATTGATTATGAATGTACTTCAAATAATGCATAAGCCTTCCATTATGCATTATTAACTTAAAAACTCTCATTTATCACGTTCCACATCACCCATGTACTAATTAGCAAACCAAATGGCGTTAAACCTCCCCACCCTCTCCCTCCCACTACCAAGTGTAGGCCATGCAATCTATTTGTATGTCTGTAATTTAAACCTATAGCACTTCTTGTGCTGATCGTGTTGCCGATAAAAATGAAGCATTGATTGTTTGCATGAAAATCAGATGAAGCAAGAGACAGCAAAGATTGCTTGTCATGGCTAGATAAACAACCAAGTAGAAGCGTGGTGTACTTGTGTTTTGGAAGCCGTGGATCATTCTCGATGACACAATTGAAGGAAATAGCTGAAGGGTTGGAGAGGAGTGGACACAGATTCTTATGGGTTGTGAAGAGGCCACTACAAGAACATCTTGAAACGAAACAAGTTCACGATACAACAGGGGAGTTTGAGTTGGGTTCTGTTTTGCCAAGTGGGTTTATGGAGAGAACAAATGAGAGGGGCCTGGTGGTGAGGTCATGGGCCCCACAAGTTGAGGTTCTGAATCGCGAATCGGTTGGTGGGTTTGTGAGTCACTGTGGCTGGAACTCGGTGTTGGAAGGAGTGGTTGCTGGTGTGCCAATGATTGCATGGCCATTGCATGCAGAGCAGCATGTTAATAGGAATGTGATGGTGGAGGATATGAAGGTGGCTGTTGCGGTGGAGCAAAGGGAAGGTGATGGGTTTGTGACAGGAGAGGAAGTGGAGAAGAGGGTGAGAGAGTTGATGGAATCTGAGAGAGGGAAAGAGATAAGAGAGAGGAGTTTGAAGTTCAAAGACATGGCTAGGGATGCATTTGGAGAATTTGGGTCATCCACAAAAGCATTAGCCAACTTGGTTCAAACATGGAATGATAACAAGTTTGTTTGTAGTTAGTAGTACTATCACTTAATGACTATTAGTGTAAATGTGTAATGGAACTGAATTTTTTTCTCATATTGTGCAAGGTAAATTTTGTTGTTGTTGTTGTTGTTGCATGGCCTGATTCTGCCTCTATATTATATTAGAAAATGTGGACTGCAAATTGCTCACAGTTGCTACTCAGTAGTTAGCATTGGTCTTGTCTGATGGAGTTGGTTCAATTTAAAAGTGCACTTCGAATCTCTTGTCGAGGTCTACCTTTTTTGTTCATAGTCTTTGACCCATTTTGGATGAACTTATAGCTTTTGAAAGCATCTCAATTAATTATGAATTATAGAATCCCCTATATATGTGGTTAAATTAAATAAAGTAGCATTTGAAAAGGTTAAGATGTGAGAAGTTGATATTAATTATGACTTATGAGTTATTAATTAGAATATATTTAGTCATTCCAAGATTTTTTTTCTTTCTCCAAGTGTTCTGTTAAAAGTTTATTCAAACTCACTAATCTTCTGATTTTATAAGAAATAGGTTAGGTTTACCTAACTTTAGATTCACATATTTTTAAAGAGGTCTTGACTTAGTTCCCCCTCTCTTTTTTTTTTTGGTGTATATTGTTTCTTTTGTTTAATATATTTTGGTAATGCACTTTGCATTACTTAAAAAAAAAAAAAAAAAAGTTATGGCACTTGCGTTTTGTGAGTTTTGCATTTTTTTCAGCAACTAGCAACCAATAAACAAGTTGAACTTTTTGGCGTTGATTCACATGGACTTGAACTCTGTTTTGACTGATCCAACCTCTAGGATGGATCAAAGTCGAAACATATTTCTTGACACTGTTACAAATATTCTGCACAAAAGCATGATATTTTTCAAGACATATACTTACAGAAAAAGAAACATCATTGTAACTAACATAAAAAATATTCATATTTTAATCCATGACATAAAAATTCAACTTCAAACTAATATAATTATCAACCTTCCATACTTTTATAAAACATTGTTGTTAACATGTTTTTCATATTCTAAACTAAATATTAGTATATAAAGTAAATTTTTTAATAAGAGGTGTGTTTCTTGTCAATAAAAGAAGAAGAGGTGTATAAAAAAGACTAGACTTATACTTACATAAGAGACCTACAAAAATTTGATAGATTGACCCACATATGCGTATCCAAAACAATTAATTTTCTCAAATTATATGAACAAATTATTAGCGATTTTGTAGCAAAAATGAAAAAAAGGATGATATTCAAAAATTAATATTCAGTGGTTGTATTAACTACCTTAGTTCTAATTCTATTGTAGTTTTTATTTGATGTAAACTTTCCAATATTGATGTGATTTTCAACACATCTGTTATTATATTTTATTTTACTAGAGGTTGTATTTAAATAACTGAATACTGTGTTTGACTTTTTGCTGAAACTCTGGATTATCAAGGTCTGTTCCCTTTAAGAACTATAGGATTAACACCACCAAAAAAAAAAAAACTACCGACTACTTTTTTGCACATCTGTATTAACGATTATATGCATTTGATAATCAAGACACACACATGTACGTGCATGATGAATGCACACGCGCACACACAAAGAAAAAATAGAACACCAAATTCATGATTCACACTCTAAATCTCAAGGACAACCTTGCCCTTCGCTAGTTATGCAAATGGGGGCTTATTTATGCAGCTGCTAAGGCCTAAGGCACAACTCTGCACCAAACTATCCTATATGCAATTATTTTATCATTAATATTCCTCTATGGTACTGTCTTGATTCCCAAATTCAGTGGTAAATTACACATGTTGCAGGTAACCATAGAGATAACCAGAAATTAATTGGGATATGGTGAAGCTACTAGCTGGCTATAATATTTCAAAACATGGTGCATTGACCACTTCAGTTGGTTTTGTAGTCCAGCGAAGCTACTAGCTTGTATGCTCATAACCTACGACAATCTTACAGAGAATATTGCAAGATAAATGGCACGATGGATTTTAGTTTTGGATATGCAACCGCTGTATTTCAAAACTGTACTATACTAGTTAAGAAGGCGTTGCCATCGCAGAGCAATACCATCACAGCCAACGGAGGAAAACAATATAAGCTACTCCAACTGTTTGTCTTCTTTGAACGTTATTACGACTATCATAAGCTACCACAACATCTGCATGTAGCAACTTCCTATCCCCCTTGTTTAACCCAAGATGAAATTTTTTCTTACTGTGTTAAGGTATATATCAAAAGAGGTGTTTCTATTTGTAGGTTAATGGCTTAACCATGCAATAACAAAGAGTAATCACATGCCAAATTCAATAGACATGTTTAAAAAATATCTAACAAGGGGAAATACAAATCTGATGCTTTACTTCCAAGTTTTAATATTAGTAGGTATAATTAAAATTGCAACAATAAAATAAATGGTATTTGAATAAGATACAATGTATTTACATCCCAAATTCAATAGGCATGTTTTGAATATATTTTCTCTAAAAAGGAAATACAAATCCCATACATTACATGCAAGTGTAATATTAAGGTCCATTCTTAGTTCAATATTGATGCATACATATGATCTTTAACTTGTCTTCTATAATATTTTATTTCATTTAGAAGTTGTCTTAAAAAAACTAATGACTAGTTTCTTACACATATTTTATATTACAATTATATGCATTTGATAATCAAGATATATATGCACACATGCGCACGCTCGCACACATATACAAAAAAAAATTAAATTTATGATTAACATATAACACTCAAAATCTCATGGACGACTCTGATTTTGGCATATTTGAGTTTGAAACTATTATTGAGTATCTTACGATGAACAATAATGTTAACAAATCATTTTCATTATATAACTTGTTTGTAAATTAAAAATTAAAATACTATGTTCTATAAAATGTTAACAAGTCATATGGAAACAAGCCCGGGCTATTTCTTCTTTATCTCAATTCTACGATCCTTCACTAAGGTGTTTTATATTTAGAGACTTTCAATTAGCCCCAACATTGGAGCAATATTCACAAATATTAGGATACCCTTTGAAGGATATCAAGCCTTATCCTATCATGGGTCAATATTATTCCCAAGAGCTATTTGCTACCATACTTGGAAATCTTCAAGATTTCTGATATGTCTTCAGTGATTTGTATAGAATTTTTTTATTTATTTATTTTTTTTTTTGGTACAAGATTTGTATAGAATTTAATCTGGTGTTAATTTCATTTGCTTTTATTGCTCGATAAAAAAAATATTCTATGAGAAATTTTAGGAGTTTGAACAATTAACTTTGCATTTAAAGAAGCTTCCCATATCAATGAGATTCCACTGGTGTTTTATATTTTAATCCAATATTTGGTATCAGTTTGTATGGAGAGATTACACAAACCAAACTTTGAAGAATAGTAAGCTGTGGATTGGAACTAAATTAGAACCAAGATGTCAATGAAACATGTAACTTTTTACTCAAACCATAGACAACAGCTAGACCACTAATCCCATCTTTGACAAATTTATTTTCAGGCTCATGAATCTTTTCTTAGAACAACCCGTTCTGTTTTCATCATGGCCACAACCTTAGAAATTAACTTCATGTAGTCATGCATTTACGTGGATGACAATCACCATTGTTTAGTCAAAAGGCTAGTTATAGATTGATGCGTCACGAGTGTGGTATATGTAAAATAAGTAAATTATAAAAGTATGTTTTGAAATAATAACATAAGCATGAATACTCGTGTTTCTCGTCTTTTAGGGTATTATGAAAGTGTGTCGTATATAATTGCAAAGCATGCATATAATACTTTTTTGTAGGTCAAGAAGAGCATGCCAATAATAACTTAATGACATGTGTATGAATAGTTGTGTTTTTGTCTTTTAATGTACCTCCTTAGCTATAAATTGAGAAGAGTTGTAACATATTGGGGTAGAAGAAAAACGAATAAAAAATTCAATGTGTTTAAGTAGAAACATGTCCTAAATCTCTCTCTTACCTATGAAAGCTCTAATAATTATGTTCCTGTTATTCTCCTAAAAAAAATGTTCATGTCATTAATTCCTCCTTGCAAAAGGTTTTAATGGTTCAATAATCAGTAGTTTTTCAATGTTTTGTTCTAGTTTATCAATCAGTGTATATAAAAAAAAAACCAAAGATACTGAGATTTGAACTCGTAGCCATGTATATATACACAATATTCATCAAACATTAAAGATTGACAAATTAAATGCTTAATTTAAATTGTCTATAGGCAAAGGAGGGAAAAAAATGTTGGCTAATGAGTTTTGTGTTTTTAAATTGAATTTTAACTAAAAATAATTAGATGGCCTAATTATGCTAAATTATTAAAAGAATGGGAAATGTTAACGAGTGGAGGCACTCTTTAAGGACCATAAGTAGTAACTATTTATAAAAGAGAGTAATCAAAGCATTGGAAATCAAAACATTTGACTTTTTAAAAAAATAATTGCTTATTTTGGAATGCTTAAAGAGTGCCTCGAGGTCACTCGTTAACAAGACCCTAAAAGAATATATTTTTGTCTGTCAAGGTACCATTAATCTCAATTAAACTTTGTATTGCTTTCTACCCAGTACAGAAATCCAGAAACAAAAAAGACTAACAAAGAAAAATTATAAAAAGAGCAATTTTAAATTAAAAACAATCTACATATCATAAGACATGAACATTAAAAATATCCGTCATATAAAACTCAAATGAACTGATAAGTGATTGCCTTGAATGAAAGAAAATCAGCAGAATAAACTACATATACCTTTAACATGTGAAGAATAATGTAGCACATTACAATGAGACTAATGTGAAGTCCACCTATGTATGTCTGATCATTACATATGTATATATATGTAAATCATATGATGTAAAACATTAGTTTTGCCTTTTAAAGAATATGTAAGAGAATAAAATTTTACATGTGAGGTCCAAGAGGCATGTGATTCATAATATCTTGATACATTGATGATGAGCCATTTTGCATGTTAAGGCCGCCGCGTTCAGGATTACCGTCCACATTTGGTTCTCCCTTTGGTAACATGAACCCCATTTCATTTCCGGTGCGTTGTTGCTGTTGTTGTTGCATCATGAATGGGTTCATAGGCATTCCAGGAAGCTTTGCTTGCGAGGAAGGGCCCAATCCCGACATTGCAAGGTTCGACAGGTGTTGATTCATGCCGAAGAAGCCATGCGGATGACCTAGCTGCTGTCTACCGGGAAGGTTGAACGAACCAAGCGAAGGCCTCATGCCGTTGTGAACTTGAGATGGTTCGGGTCTATGCATATGGTTTTGAAGAAGACCAGAAGCTTGTCCTTGAGCTGCGTTAGAAGCATTCGCATTGACGTGACTGCTGGAACGAGCAGCGGGGACATCGTGATTGTGCTTTCCCTCGTATGTAGTGATCACAGATTTAAGGTCATGTGATGCTCTCTCCACATGCTTCCTTACAGTGCACCCTGCATTGGTGCACTTGTAGTAACTCCTGCACCCCAACAGAAACATTCAGCTATCAATGCAGGTCTGGAGAAAGTGTCATGTATCGATTAAATAACAGGTGTATTATTTTGACACAAAATGGGACAACAAAATTCGACAACAATTTGGATAGTTAATGCAGTTTAAATATATGGTTAATTACGTTAAATGGATGATGAATTAAGACGTTACAACTCATTAAGCATCCAGAAAACACAATTAACCACAGTTTTGAATGTCACTAACCACAATTCAGGTGTATATTTGAAAACTTGAACAATCATGTATATTTGAACATAATATGGATAGTTATAATGAATATCATGTATACTTGAACACCTAGAAATCGTGGTTAATAACTTACAGTGGATGGTCGATGAGTTGTATTGCAACAGTTGTTTAATCTCATGAATCATATATTGAATGTAATTAACCACATATTTGAAAATTAACCATCCAATTGTTGTTGACTATTGTTGTCAAATTTGTGTCAATATTACTTTTGATTAATAAAGGACGTAGGAGGTAATGACACTGTGTTACAAAACACAATTTACTTATTAACAACAGATATATATAGCTCATGTGCATGCACAGATTGGACTTTGCACATTATAAAAAGAGAGAGATAATGATTGCAATCGATAAGAGGAGAATGACTACCTTGGATTGGGATTTCCTTTGACAACTTTCTGTCCATATTTCCGCCACCGATAACCATCATCGAGGATATCTACTTCGCTGGTAGTCTGAACAACAACTCTAGGCTCGCGAATGGCTCTAGTAGCTCCACTCATCTCAGCATATGATTCCAGTTTCCTGAGAGAATAAGTTGTTCATTTTGAATATCATGGACAGATATTATTTTTTTTCCAAAAATAAAAAAGGAGCACCAACAATGAATAGTATGAAGTACCTTCTTTTAGACTCTGATTCATCTCCTTCCGCATCATAACCTAATGATACACTACCATGAGTGCCTTGATCGTCTTCCTCTTCTTCATTAGAAAATGTAGACGAGCGATCCACTGCATCTCCTGAATCAATGTGAGTAGTACCATTTTGCGTTTGCAGATTGTTGGATTGGTTACCGTACCCAGGGTTGACAGCTGATGTTGCTTCAAAGTTGTCATGCTTCCAATTACCAGCTCCAGCTATATTTCCCTTCTGTACATTAGCCCAGCCTAGGTCACCGCCACCGCCACCCTGTGGTTCACCATGTTCAGGATTGTCCACTTGCATGTCAGCATGAGGGTTAGTTGACCCTATGCCTGACCGGCGACTTGGAGGAGGTTTTGGGTGGTTGTGCGCCCCCTTATAGATTATCTCCGTTATATGGCCCTCATGAGAACGTTCTACTTTCTTTTTAACCGGACAATTTGAATGAGTACACTTGTAGTAACTTCGAGGGTACTCGCTACCCTTAACTTGCTTTTGGCCATATTTTCTCCAATTATATCCATCCTCGGATGGAGTTCCACCAACACCAGCAACCAACGAGTCTCCGTTGACTCTTTGTTCACCCTCTTCATCTGCTTGCTCTTCCAATTGTGTAGAATTGTCTTTTTGAGGTGGCGAGTCGGAGAACTCAGCCTTAAGATGGAGGCTACTTTTGTTCTCAGTTTGAACTTTGACCACATCAACTCTTTGAGATTGAACTGAAGCTTCAATACCATGAAGGGATTGCTGAGAAAGTGTAGTTGTATTCATCTGCAAATGGAAGGAAGACTAAATGACCACAAGAAAAATATATAAATCTAGTGCATATTTGGAATCGCGGAGAGTTTGATGAAATCAAAGTAACACCATGTTTTTTTGAAGTTCCAAAGTGTAGTTTATGTTAAAATCATGGTGGCACAATGTGATTCTATTAAACTCACCTTCAATCTAAACATGCATCCATATATCATTGCCTAGACAAGGCTATCAATTAAATACGAGTCACATACTATGTGTATTAGAACATATGTAAACTTGAATTGTGTACGGTATACATAACTGCAATAACTTGACTGTGCGCATAAATATCTTGCCATGTTGATTTGAGAAGTAAATTGTTTCAACAAATAAAAGAAGAATAAACCATCAAACTATCACCCCCTCTTCAATTTAGTCACTACATATACATAATTAGTTCTTGAAGTATTTAAAATCCGTCAATTTAGCCCCCACTATTAAGATGTGAAGGACTAAATTGACCAATTTTTCATATACTTTAGAAACTAAATTGACGAATTTCATATACTTTAGGAACTACTTA
>Ga0315914_1007070_pt1 | contig 15682 bp, 4 predicted proteins | sample MpolenodulesMG_FD_203920 | JGI IMG/M metagenome (GOLD analysis project Ga0315914, IMG submission 203920) | Medicago polymorpha root nodule microbial communities from Los Angeles, California, United States - elongated nodules | ecosystem: Host-associated > Plants > Roots > Nodule | place: USA... | reverse complement strand
TGTCAGAAGCTACAAGAAAAGTGTAATGGAAAATCTTTAAGCAAACATGAAATTGCTCTTGAAGATTTTATTATATCTGGTATTGACAGAAGCAAAGTGGCTTCTATGATTTATAGCATTTACAAAAGCAATGGTAAAGGGATTGGATTTTCAGAAGATAAATCTAATGAAATTAGTCTTAAAGCATGTTGTGAATGCATCAAGGAAGGATTGAAAACCTTCTTTGTACCTAAAGGTGCTAAGGTTGAAACTGTTGTTCAATCAGAACCTGAAGCTTCTAGCTCTAAGGCTAAGATCATTTCAAAGGCAAAGAACTCTAAGTCTAAAGTCATGATAAACTCTGACTCTGAAACTTCAAAGATCAAGATTCTGAAGAGATCAGAACCTGTTCCTCAGAGTATGTTGAAACCGGAGTCTGGAGTCCTGAAGTCCAAGTGCCAAAAGAACAAAACAGTTATTGCCTCCTGTGAACTAAAATCAAAAGGTGTTAAACCTAAGATGTTGGTTAATCAGAAGCATTCAAGCTTACAACACAAGGTACAAAAAGGGAAGAGTAAAACTTCTAGTACTAACCCCAAAGGACCCATAAAGCAATGAGTACCTAAATCTGAACTTGTCAATACTGCAGATATGCCTAAGAGCAAAGGAAAAGCAAAAATCATGGTACCTAGACAGCGGTTGCTCAAGACATATGCAGGAGAGAAGTCTATGTTCCTCACCCTTACAATGAAAGAAGGAGGAAATGTGAAGTTTGGTGGCAACCAGTCTGGCAAGATCATTGGTATTGAAACTATTGGTAATTCCTCTATCTCTATCAATAATGTGTGGTTGGTAGATGATCTTGAACATAACCTATTGAGTATCAGTCAATTTTGTGACAATGGTTATGATGTGATGTTTGGAAAGACCAACTGCGCAGTAATCAACAAAGATGACAACTCCATAGTATTTAAGGGAAAAAGAATAGAGAATGTCTACAAAATTAACTTCTCTGAATTGGTTGATCACAAGGTAATTTGCCTTCTAGCAGTGAATGATAAGAAATGGGTATGACACAGAAGGTTGGGACATGCTAATTGGAGATTAATCTCTAAGCTTAGTAAGTTACAACTTGTTAAAGGCCTACCTAATATTGATTATCATTCAGATGCACTCTGTGGTGCATGCCAAAAAGGGAAAATTGTGAAATCATCTTTTAAAACAAAGGACATTGTCTCTACCTCCAGACCCTTAGAATTACTTCATATTGATTTATTTAGACCAGTTAACACTGCATCCTTATATGGAAGTAAATATGGATTGATTATTGTTGATGATTGCAGCAGATGAATTTGGGTTAAATTCCTGAGAATCAAAGATAATGCTTATGATGTATTCAGTAACTTCTGCACTCAAATTCAGTCTGAAAAAGAAATGAAGATTTTAAAAGTAAGAAGTGATCATGGTGGAGAGTTTGAAAATGATATTTGGTACGGGAATTTTGAATACGAATATGCACGGACGCGTATGGTCTTTTTTTTAAACGTGTGTTAGTCTCTTAGGTCATTACGCCACCAACTATTTTCTTAAACTCCAGATTTCTGTCAAGACAACTTCACCGGCATCAATTCATGACCGATACCGTCACTGGAAAAGTAAACCCACCGTCACCATTGGACACACCTCTTCAACACTGGCAGGTCGTAGATGTGGGTGATGTACTCAAGGAAGTTTGCGGAGGGCTTGCGGAGGTTTTTGTTATGGCTCACACGACCAACAGTATTGCTTCCGCTAGAACAATTGTTAAGAACAAGAGCTGTTTCAGAGGAAAATGTTTTCTTAGTATAATAGTGATGATCTGTTGCTAATGAGTTAATTAGTGGCTATTGAAGACACACTCAGTTTTATTATAATAGTGATGATTTGTTGCTCTCACAACCAAACGTATTTTGCTTATGTCTTGTTTTTTTATGCTAAAAAAAGTGTAGGAACGGTAGCGCGTGGATATTAGGATTTTACACGCGTCTGCAATATCCGTACTGAATAGCAATTCTTTATGTATATGCTTAAACAATGTCCTAAAGCAATGCAATGTTAGCATTTTCCAAAAAAAAATTGTGGTCTCCGTCAAAAAAATAAATGTTGCGGTCGATTCTATGTTTTTTCGGTCAAACGTGATCAATTCTATTTATTGCAAGAACAAGTGGAACGGCAAATTGAACTGTCTCAAACGTGATTGATTGATTCTATAAATGCAACAAATATACTCCTGGAATATTGGTAGAGTACGGCAACCATACAAGCTACGTTTGTTCCACTATTTTTTTTTTTTTAGAGAAAAATACTCCTACCCTGGGAGACCTATTAAAGTAAAAAACTACTTGAATCATGAATCAAGTATATACTTCATCCGTCTCAAATTGTACGTCGCTTTGGAAAAAAAATTGTCCCAAATTATATGTCGTTTTACAATACCAATGTAACATTAATGTTACTTTTCCTATTACTTTCTCCGTTTCACAATACTTGTCCATTTTGAAGAAATTACATATACCAGGGAATCAAATAAATGTTGTCATTTTTGATGAAATTCTCTTAATTTTTTCTATAATACCCTTACTCATTTATTATTTCATTCTATTATTTCTCTCTCTACAATAAATAGGTAAGGGTTTTATTGATAAACTAATAATTAATGTTGCATTGAAACTTAAAAGTGACAAGTAAAGTGAAACAAAATTATTCTAAAAAATGGACATGTATTGCGGAGGGAGTATATCCTTAACTATTTATTAGTCTATTTTCTTTCAATTCTTTCATTTATCTTTCCAACATCATTTATTAAAGACAATTTTGTAAAACAACTCATAATATCTCTTTTCCATACAATATTAATTATATTTCTTAATATGTATGAAATGCCCAAAACATCATACAATTTGGGACGGAGGGAGTATAATATATGCAAAGTTTGAGGTTCAAACCTCGGCCACATAAAAAAAATCCTACCTGACAATTTGACACCACAAAAATAATTTAGTTCACCCCGCTAAAGATGTTAATAGTAAAAAGACTGTTAATTTCTTGAAAAAAAAAAGACTATTAAATTTTTATGTATAAAAAAAAAAGACTACTAATTTTATCAAGAAACTTTTTTTTCTTTTTTTTGAGAGAAATCAAGAAACTTAAAAAATGAGGTAAATTCTTTTTTTGTTTAAGGGAAAAATGAGGTAAATTCTAATCTAACTTGAATTTGATTGGATATTGATATCTAATAGGCAAAATATATTTAAATTGTTGAATTCATTTCACACATATTAAGAAATGTAACTGATTTTGTATGATAAAATGATATTATAAGTTGTTTTACAAAATTGTCTTTAATAAACGATATAAGAAAAGCAAAATTAAAGAATTGAAAAAATAGAAAGTTATAAATAGTCGAGGGTATAATAAAAAAAATTACATTAATGTTTAATTGATATTGTAAAACACTTTATAATTTAAGACATCTTTTTTTTAACGTGGCTTATAATTTAGTAATGAAAAATAGAATAAAATGATTGAATGAAACCAAACACCAGGATACAGGACATGAAGGGCCAAGTACTGTGCTGTGGACAAATAATGTAAATGGGAACTGTCTTGTTAATTCCTCATGCCAGCCAATTATTGCCATCTTTTTTGTTTTTTCTGTTTAAAAAAAAATAGAATCAATAATGTTTTTCTTTCCTAAAAAAGATGTTTTTCAATCATCACATTTTGCCTATAAAATAGTAGACAGTAGTTTTCATTACAGCCAGCTTTACAAAAGATTGGGAAGAATACAATCCACCATAACAAACCAACAAAGGTAAAGATAAACAACATACAGCTCCATATCTGAAGGGATAAGCCAAATGATAGAAATACTACACTATAACTACAATGTAGCCACAGAAAAACTTAATGATTAAGATAACGTTTTGATAGAAGATGATAACCATTTAGAACCACATACATTAAAGTGTGTATCCTCCACATTGCTTCATATATGATACTGCCTCACTGAATAAGATAACCAGAAATGCATCCCAGTCTAAGCATGAAAACTGAAGTAGTTTCAATGCTCCACCTTATGCAAACCTCATAACTATAGCACAAAAACACCACCAGATCCAAGGATATATATTGTCAGCAAGTAACGTACAACAAAGCCAAAACCAAAAATAAGAAAATACATTGAAAGAAGATGATAACGATTACCGTTGGAACATTGGTGTGAAGTTAGAAAGAAATTGAAGGTTGGAAGATTAAACAACAAGTAATTAAACTTTGATCTAGTAATAATTAGAAGACACATTAGTAGTGTTTAAACAGTGCTATTTGATTTTAAATACCTGGAAATGATTAAAATAATAGTAATAATTATTTTTTATTATCACTTCCCATAATTTTAGTTTATGTTAGTTGTGATAAGATTGAGAATCCAATTGAATTTCATATCTTTCCTTCGTTAGTTTGTTTCAACTAATTTTGTGGGTTTGTTTTTTTTTCCTTTCGAACTTATCCGATTAGTTTGTTTTTTTCACTAAACTAGGAGAAAGGACAGGCATCAAGGGAAACCATCGACATCCCAACTAGGTTGCACCCCGATGAACCCCCATCCTCTACCGCCAAACTCAAAATATTATTAGAAAAAGTTACAAGAGGGGATACTAGACCAAAACCCTAAAAAAACAGAAGAAAAAACGGAAAATGAAAGAAAACAACCGCCTAGGGAAACCTATAACGAGGCATACCACAACGGTCTGGAGGTAGAACCGACAACCACACCGCCCCATGAGCCGAGTACCCCATATTAGCCAACTTATTAGCACGGCAATTACCTCAATCATTAGTACAAAATTTTGTGATTCCAACACCATGCTAATTCCAAGAAGGAACATGCACAAAATTAATCATAGGTTCAGCCAAAAAAATGAGAACAGGCTTATGAGACTGATTAAAATTTTTTAAGGCAATTTTTGTGTCCGAGTTACCGAAGACGCAAACATTCCAATACAAAACAATCATTGATCAGTTGAAGAAGTATCACCCCTACAACGGGTTTTGTATGGCTTACCAACAGTAGTTTTCTTCAGATGTTGCTTCTGTTTCTTAATTAGAACTGGAATAAATGGCAATTCAGGTGATTTTTGATCATATTCATGAATACAGCGCCATAACTCCATGTCTTGCACCAAAGACTCAATCTGAGAGCTCTCCTCAGTAATTGTTGCCAAAACTGAAGATCTGAGAGGGCCATATGGGGAACCAAATACACGTAATCATGATCTACAACATGATGATCCGTATGAACCAGTGACACCTTCATACCTGCGGAAGAAACCAATTCAACAGACCTCTCTAGCACATCATTGTGCGCTACGAGGGATGAATGTGTCACAATCGCATCCGAAACCTTGAGACTCTCCACCAGCTCCCGCATTTCAGAAATGCTCATGTTACAGAACATAAAAAAGAGTAGCGGTAGCATCACAAACCTTGGGGTTCTCCACCACCTCCCGCGAAATCAGATGCAACTTCTCCGCATCCTCGGAATGGACGTCATCGTGCGTTATTGGGGAAACAACATCCAACACCAGGCTATTCGGACAAGGCAACTCTCATTGAGTAATATGATCGATAACATTATGAAGAGATAAACTGAAATAGTTGGATGACAAAGTCTGAATGGGCTCGGTAGCAACCGTCTGTGTAGGAGTAGCCATTGTTGTAGAGGCAACCGGAAACCAAGGCAAAGTACCACCATCTGCCGACGAGGAGGCACCAACATGACCACGGCGCCCCCGTGCATGTCTATCAGCTTCTGCAACCACTAGTTCGTTTCCCATGATCTTACTTCTCTTTTGTGGCTTGTGGATGCAGCCATTGACAGGTAGTAACATTATGTCCAAAAGAATAACAATGATGGCAGAAAAGAGGCCGCCGTTCATACTGGACTTCCACTTTGAAGGCAAATCATTCCCTTTCCACAAGAATTTCGTCATATGCCCTCTTAGATAAGTCAATATCCACCAATATTCGTGCATAATTGTCAAAAGAGCGGCTGCGTGTCGGACCATCTAAATCAATAGAAGTGCCAACTGCACTTGCAATTTCTTTCAAAGTTCTTTCCATCAATACTCCTGCGGTAACTCAACCAAACGAATCCAAAGCGATGCATGCGTCTGCTTCTGAGAGTAATAATTGAAGTCTTTAGTCCACTTAGAGAGACGAAGAAAACCTGGTTTAACGTTGATGGTGCCTGCTGCCCAAATTTTACGTAAATCATCCACCAACTCAAAGTGGAAATCATAGTAGCCCTTGCTAAGCGGTACCATCTTCCACTTAGCAGTAGTTTTCCAAATCTTGCCTAATTTTGTGCTCAAGTCCCTTGTTGTATACGGTTTGTCCCCTTTGGTCAAGGGCAGTGTAGCTCTCAACGCATTCTTGCACTCAGCCAAACGACGCTTATATTCATCATGGCCAATTCGAATACTCAGTGCATCTCCTTTGATGCAAGGAGTCGGTAAAGGATCAATATCAGTAGTAGAATTTTTTCCTCCCAATGTCGCTGCAAAAGACTTTGTAGGTACTGTAGTTGCTATCATTATTGTTGAATTAACGGTATCAGACACACACGGCCAAGGGCACATGTATGCCATGCCTAAACTATCGACCGCCACCAGATCGCCCCTGGGTATGAGAACTGCGTGTATTAGTCTTTGTAATGCCAAAAATCATTAGCGCGACTGCGCGTGCTCAAGTGTAAGGAACAGTCCTACGACAGAAAGAAAAAGAAGAAGAAAATACAAATGAGCAGAACAAAACCGCCACCGAAAACGGAACCCTAGCTGTCGGATTCACGGTCCGCCAAAATCTTAAGAAACCACAGACAAGGAAAGTTGCAATCAGCACTGATCAAAAAGCAACCAATCGCTAATAAAGATTTGTTGGAATCAATCACTCAAAAGCCAAATTAGAATTACAATTGAATTAGCATGCACTAGTCAATTACGTGAATTTGGCAATAAGAATGATGGAACAACACAAAATATATTAGTTAATTGGAATTTGGAAGCAATCGAGATACAATATGAAGCTACTCATCTGGTTTTTTAAAATACATTGCACTCTTCAATTAGTTTGTTACTTGAGCTGATATGTAGGTTGCTTAATTTTTAAGTTTACTTAATTCTTAAGTTTCTCTAAATTAGTTACAAACTCTCCCTATAAAAGGAGAGCTCACCTAGTACAAAAATCACACCAAAGAATTCTATTGAGTTGTCGAAAACTATTTCTCTCTTCTCCCTCCAGCTTATATTAACAAGCTATTCTTCTTCTCATCTCCTTATTCCTAGGGGTGAGAAAAAAACTGAAAAAACCAAACTGAACTGCTGAACTGAACCAAAAAAAAACTGAACTATTACTAACATTTCTGAAACGGAACTGGAACATTTCAGTTCCGTTCAAAACAGTTCAATTTCATTTTAAACAGTTTGGTTCAGTTTGAAACAGTTCAGTTCAGTTCGGTAACTAAAATTCGATTTGTTTGTTTTTATTTTTAGTTTTTTGCACTGTACCAATAATTACAGTTCGGTTCAGTTCAAAATAGTTCAGTTCGGTTTGAAACAGTTTAGTTCAAAATGCAAACAGTTCGGTTCAGTACAGTTATTTCAAATTTAGCAAACAATTCAATTTGGTTCGGTTCAATTTTCATCCCGAACTGAACCATGCCCACCCCTACTTAATCATGTCCCTTAAGAATTAAGAGTGCTTTTAAGACCATAGTCCCTTTTTCGGTATAATGTGCCTTCAGAATTAAGAATGGTCTCAAAAGCATAGTCCCTTCGATAATATACGTCCCTTTGGAATAAAGAATATTTTTAAGATCATAATTCATTTTTCATGAATAATACCCCTTCAGAATTATGAATGATCTTAAGAGTATAGTTCTTTTTCAATATTTTCTTCCCTTGAAGAAGTTAAAGGTTATAATGGTGATAAAATCATATTTGAGTGGTCATATATCATAGTTGGAGAAGTTAAAAATTTGAATGGTGGTAACACCATATTTGAGTGGTCTCAGTGTAATACCCTAAATCCCCACATATTATTTTTTAATAAAAATACTCCATTCAATATTAAAAATGCGCAATTGACAAGTTCTCAAAACATGAAAGTAATTTTTCACATCTTTAAAATCTACAACAAAACTGAATACAAAAGAATTCTAAAACATAGTCTAAAATAAAATAAATCATCAACCCTTGGTGTCACGGATCAGGTCATCAACTCCATAAAAACTCCCAAAAAGCGGTAAAAGAGGAGTAGGCTCCAAAGTCATCCTCAAAAAATTCACAGCAACTAAGCATCATAAACTTGTAAGTCTACCCCCAACAAGCATCGGTGGCAATCACAATTAAGAGGGTGTGAAATATATTCAATACAAAAGATGCATAAGTACATGTATAGATTCAGATAAAAGAACACAACAATTACATTTAGACATGTATACATCACAGTCAGATCATATTCACATTTACATATAAACTTTAATTTAATATTAAACAATAGCCTTTAATCAACATCTTTTAATAACATATAAGCATTAACACCATTTAAGAATATCAAGTACACATTTAGTAAAATACAGATCATTCACACATAATCATATAGAAGCACATCATTGAATATCACATCTTAAAATAGTTACACTTCTTTAAATAATAAATCTATTAATTTCACATCTTCAAATTGTTGGAACAAAATGAGTGTAAACAATGCCTCTTAAGTTTTGATGATAGAAAGGTATTAAAAGTTCAATTGAATATGCTAATATTTGTTCAAGTGTGCATGACCATATACTAAAATTTATGTCTTAAAACAAAGTATTGGTTCTGAAAGAACAAATTAGAGGAAAAACAATTTCAAGATAAGCCAAGTTGCAAGTCAAAATCTAAAGAAGTCAGAGTCTGAAGATTATCCAGAAGTTGATTGTCAGAGTCTGAATTTCACCTAGAAGCTGAAGTGAAGACCCTAAAGTCAGTTATTATGGTTATTTGAAGATACAAATATGCATAAGGGATTAGAAGACTGGAGCAACGGATATTCTGAAGAATTAGAAGGCTTTGAATGCTTATCCTCAGAGAAAGAACAGTGAATGACAAATAATAAAATTCTACACCACTACCTCCACTACTCCAACATTTCCTGCGCATAATACAAGTTATAGTTGTGTCTACACTGGATTTGAACGGTTAATTTCTTATCAAGGAATGATTTTCAAATTATTCCTTCCTATGACATTAACCATATCAAGCAACAAATTAATGTTGATTGATCAAGCTTCTCTAACGACTCTTTGATGTGATGGCACCTCTACAACATCTCTTTCATACCTCTATATAAGGGAATGAAGAATTGAAGATTAGTAGGGACCCTCCAATATTTTTACAAGTGCCAAAACACTGTTAAAATCGTTGTGCATCAAAACACTTAGAATTTCTTATAAACTTTCATATCCTAGAAATTCTTAAGTCTTAGAGTTTGAACCGTTTTGTATTGTGAACACCACTGATTGTATATCAAGTGTTCAACCAAACTTATTCTTTGTAATTTGTTTGTTAGAAAGTCTCTTGCTTTTGTGCTTGAGCATAGGAAGTCTCTAGATTTTGTGCTTGAGCATGAGAAGTGTTCAACCAATTTATTGTGACAATCCCACTCCAGAAAAAGCAAAACAAGAATTCGAAGTCATTGAAGAATACGAAGATGATGCACTATCACTACGATAGTTAGATAGGTTATGACACTTTTTTATTGGTGTTCGTCCTATCTTTTGTCGATATTATACCGACATATTTTTTGGTGGCCGGTTATGTAATGTTGATATTTGTGGCCAATATGTAACTAATATTATATAAATATATATCAAGTGAATTTTTTTTGGTGGCCGGTTATGTCACGCCAATTATTGCTCACATTTTTTAGTCTCTAATTATTCAACTATTAATTTTATCTTTCATTTGGTTTTATTCTCATACTTGTTATTCCATTATATTTTGTGAAGTGAAACATGTCTGAAGATACACAGGTTCCAGTTGAAGCTCATGTCCGATACGAGAGTGTGAAGAAGATTAAGGTCTTTTAACCCCCACCGACAAGTTGGACGAGTTGAAGGCACAACTTAACAAATACTTTATCCATATTGGTGAAAATCAAAGAAATGTAGTAGCATATGTGCTATGCGTGGACCTGGGGAGGATAAGGAAGAGGACTTTTGGAAGCCCGTGTATTTTTCACAACTTATCGAAGATGATTAAGACGTTGATTACATGTTTAAGTTAATAGTTCAAAATAACATTTTACGTCTTTATGTTCGATCCATTGACGTGTAATATTTATTAACGTGTAATAGTGTAATGTGGTTGAATTTGTGTCTGTAATGTTGTATTTTAATGAATTTGTGTTATGTGTAATTTAACAACGAATTTGTGTAATTTGGATCGTTTATGTGCGATTATGTGATTTTAGGAATTTAACGACGAATTTGTGTAATTTGGATCGTTTATATAACATTAAGTGTGATTAAGTAATTATGTGTCATTAACGACGAATTTGTGTAATTTGAATCGTTTATGTATGATTATGTAATTGTGTGATTAACGACGAATTTGTGTAATTTGGATCGTTTATATGCGATTACGTGATTATGTTGTTAAACTGGTGTAATTCGGTTCAATTATGATCGTGTATTGATTACGGATCATTAATGACTTGGTTGCATGCATTCAATGTTGTCTACTGATATATCAGTACCCAGCGTTAGTTAATTCATGCTGAGTTCAGCGTGACTTAAGTCACGTTGCGTTTAACACATGCATGACTTAAGTCACGTTGGGGGTATTTTAGTCAGTTTGGATAGGGATGAACAAATCTTGATGGGTGAAGAACAATTTTCTAGATAATAAAGTAATGGTCTATGCTATTAGGCATGTTAGTTTAGAGTCAATTAGGTTTTATATATATCCTCTAGTATCCTTTTGTAATGTTATGTTATTATTATTATTCTATGAAACCCTAGCTTCCGTCATTGTTTATATTTTCCCTTTCTCTATTTTGTATTTGTATTGTTATCAGTTCGTATAGACACGCACATGTTAATGCGTTTGTGTGAATGTCATTACTCTCAAATCAATATCATCTACTTTACATTCATGATAACTAAATGAGACTCGTGAATTGCTGAGTGTAATATAGGTTTTTTTTTTTTATTTTTATGAAGGAAGTGTAATATAATTATGTCGTAAATGTTCAAATGAATGAGATGATAATATTTTCTTAAAGGTGAAAATAGTTTATTAAGGGAATATTAATATTCTTCTTTATATATAAAAGTTTGTATTCTAAACTAGTGTTTGACAAAGTTATTTATTCAAGAATAACTTACAATTACAAACGTAGTTCTGCTGAAACAAACAACAAAGTAAGAATTAAATTCATGCTCTCCTTCTCATGTTACCTTACCAAAAATAGAAATACATAAGTTGTTGTTCCAACATATTACAAATTGATCTGTCCGTTGGTGATCAGATAAACGATGTGAGAGAAAGAAAAATTATAGAATAAAAACCGAAAAAGTATAAAATAAAATGATTGAATGAAACCAAACTCGAGGGTACAAGAACCCTCTGCTATGTCTTATGTGGACAAATAATGTAAATGGTAACTGTATTGTTAATTCTTCATGCTAGCCAATTGCCATCTTTTTTGTCTTTTCTGTTTAAAAAAAGAATAGAATCAATAATGTCATTCTTTCACCTCTCAAAAAAAATAATGTCATTCATTCCTAAAAAAGATGTTTTTCAATTAACACGTTTTGCCTGAAAAATAGATATTAATTTTAGGTCTCGTTAACGAGTATCACACTCATTAAGAATTTTAAAAGAAGAAATTAATTTATAAAATATTTAAATATTTTGATTTTTAATGCACTAATTACACAAGAATAAAAGTTACAATTTAAAGGTTTTAAAGAGTACTCCAGAGACACTCATTAACATTTTCAATTTTTTTTTTTACTTGGAGAAGTAAAGATATTTTTATCAAAACAATGCATAAGTCATAAGCATAAGACATACTTTGAGTGTAATCATTACAGCCAGCTTCACAAAAGGTTGGGAAGAATATAACCCACCAAAACAAACCAACAAAGCTAAAGATAAACAACATACAGCTCCATATCTGAAGGGATAAGCCAAATGATAGAAAGACTACACTATAACTACAATGTAGCCACAGAAAAACTTAATAATTAAGATAACGGTTTGATAGAAGATTATAACCATTTAGAACCACAGACATTAAAGTCCACATTGCCTCAGTGAATAAGATAACCAGAAATGCATCCCAGTCTAAGCATGAAGACTGAAGTAGTTTCAATGCTCCACCCTATGCCAACTTCAGAACTATAGCACAAAATCACCACCAGCTCTAAGGGTATATATTATCAGCAAGTAACGTACAAAAAAGCCAAAACCTAGAATAAGAAAAGCTTTGAAAGAAGATGATAACAATTATAAACACATTCAAAGAAAAATTCACCAAAACATTTGTGCCCTCCATTTTCTATTCTTTGCTACCTTTAGCTCTAATTTGCCTATTCTTTTACTTCTCCTCATTTGCTCCATTTTTCACTCCCATCACTCACCAATCCTCACTTTCTATTTCCTCTCCTTTAACAAAAGGTAAATTAACTAGCAATGTAACTTTGCTAGTGTATAGTGAATTCCATCTTCTATGTTTATATCATAGGTTTTAAATTGCAGATTTATTGTGATCTTTGAAATTATAGTGTATTACAATAATTGTTAGTGTTAGAATTTGATCGATATTTTTGAGGGGGAACTTCTATGTACAATTCAAAGTTGTTTTTTTGTTTGTGTCCCACTTTATAGATACTTTAGAAGTAAATTTTAAGAGTGTCACAACTTCTCCCGTAAAAGTTTTCTCCCGTGTAATCTCAACTATTGTCTTTTCTTTTTTTTTACCACAAGCATTTCAATTACTAAAAAAAATTGAATGGTTGAGATGGGCATCCTTTGGTGGAAACTTCACTGAAGAGGATCTAAGTACGTGTTACAACATTTTCTTCTCTTATCAAATCATTTTTAGTCATACTATGGTAACACATATGTCAAAAACTTTGATGTCACGTCTACAACTAAACATTAGGGGACACAACATTAAATCAATTGCGGCCATGTTATGGTTACCTATGAAGTGCGAAGTCCGACATTGACATCTGCCACGACACTGACACAGACATCTTGACACCGCAACTGTAAAAAACATAGGACACCGACACTGCTACCTGTATATTAATTAATTTATCGAAATTGAAAACCAAAATACATAAATAAGAATCTAACTTAAGCAATTTATTTCATTCAAAAAGTTCTATAACAAGATACAATAGCATTGGAGCTTTATTTATTTATTTATCTACTATCAAAAAATTTAAAAACGTTGTAATCATCTTTAATATCTATAATCCTTCGTTGATCAACATTTCTCACACATCTTTAACTCTTCAATCTACTGTGTGTGGAAGCAGAGGAAAAAAATTGACATTTTTTTGAGTTGTCTGCACACCTCAGATAAGTGTTGTATAGATGTCAGACACCGATCTTAAGAGTGTCAAAGTAAAGAAGAAAATAACTTATTTAAAACACTTCTCTGACACGTGTCGTACGAGTGTCATAGGAGTTTCGGACATCGCGACATGCATTACCCTAAAAGTGTTCGTGTTTCATAGATGGTTACACAATTTTTTAAAATCATGATCGATATCTTTTAGGGGACCTCTTATATGTACAATTCAAATTACATTTTTGTTTGTGTGTGCCACTTAATTTATAGATACTTTATAGGAAGAAAATTTGGGAGTGTCACAACGGTAAGAGATCCTCTCCGGTAAAAAAATTCTATTGTGTAATCTAAACTATTGTCGTTTTTATACCACATGCAGTTTCAATTATTAATGAAGAATTGAATGGTGGAGATGAGCATCATACCTCCTCCGGTGGAAACTCCACGGAAGAGGATCCAAGTATGTGTTACAACACTTTCTTCTCTTATCAAATTAATTTCGGACATATTACGGTAACACATATTTCAAGCACAGCTACCCGTTGTTTTGGATGATTTATTTCAGTTTTGTATATCTTTTATATATATATATATATATATATACCGTAAAAAATAAATATTAATTCAATTAATATTAGTATCAGTAGAAACATGTCTCATGCAAAATAGTTATTTTAAAATATGTATTAATGGTAACTTATCCCGAGTATGATAATTTTTCATTGTTTTTCCAGTAAAAACTTGTCTTGTATATAACACTTATTTTAAAATTTATATTAACGACAATTTGTTACATGTACAATATTTAAATTACAAATTTATTATGATCTTTGAAATTATAGAGAATTATAAAAAAAATTGTTAGTGTTAGAATTTTATCAATATTTTTTAGGGGACAAATATATAATATAAACTAATCTTCTATCTACAATTCAAATTCTTTTTCTATGTCAAAAAAAAAAATTCAAAGTTGTATTTTGTTTGTTTTGTCACTTTATAGATACTTTTGAATAAACTTTTGGGAGTATCACAACTGGAAGTGATTTTTTGGAGGCGTTCCTTCATGGTGTTATAGCCCAAAGTTTTTCCTAAAAGTTTCACCACAAGAACATCTTTTCATGGGGTACATAATTCCTGAAATACAATCGACTCCAAATGGACTTTAGGAAGAAGACGATTACCATCTTCAAGTTCAATGCAGACAAGTTTCTTCTCAAACAAATCTTCTTTTTCCCTAGGAGTGATCTCTTGGGTAGACCCCAAATCTTTGTGAAGGTCAAGGGGTATTTTAGTTTGTTGGAGTGGGGGATTGCTGTGAGCGGAGAAGACAAAATACATGCTCTCTCTTCTCTCTAACTTCTCTCTCTATAATACTCCAATTTTTTTTTTCTTTTCACTAACGATCATAATTAATATCCTTATTAAAACAGTTATAATTCTGAAATATTATATCATTTTTCATTTTGAACCGAGGATTATATATTTATATTTATTATTTTTTTAGTGGAATATCATATATTTATTATTTTTTACAACTTTTTTAGGAGTTATTATTTTTTTTACAACTTGTTAGAGTAAAGTTTATTAAAATAATTTTTCTACAACTTTAATAATTAATATTTTTATGAATTTTAATTAAAATAGTGAAATTTAATATTAAATTTAAATCAAATTTAATTACAAATAAAAAATACAAACATGTGGAGTTTAAGTTTAGGTTCTTTATAAACAACAACCACTAAAATAAAACTACTTGAATCAACTATAGATTGTTTAAATCCTACATGATAATTTAGTCCCAAAAAAAGTAATTTAGTTCACTCTATTAAAGATGCTAATAGTAAAAAGAAGGCTTAATTGCAGTTTTAGCCTCCTAACTTTTCCAAAGTTGCGATTTTGGCCCCTTAAGAAGAAAAAAACTACAAAACAACCCCCTAAGTTTTGCAACTGTAGCAGTTTTGGCCCCCCAAGGCAAAAAAATAATAATAATAACATGTGGCACCCACTTAGGGTGCCACGTCAGCGTAGA
>Ga0315914_1007069_pt1 | contig 15683 bp, 12 predicted proteins | sample MpolenodulesMG_FD_203920 | JGI IMG/M metagenome (GOLD analysis project Ga0315914, IMG submission 203920) | Medicago polymorpha root nodule microbial communities from Los Angeles, California, United States - elongated nodules | ecosystem: Host-associated > Plants > Roots > Nodule | place: USA... | reverse complement strand
TCAAATCTTCTCTATTTCTCATCCTTTTCTCTCTTCACAAACTCTCTCTTACCTATTTCTCTCTTTCCAACTTCTCTTCCGAACCAAACACACCGTACATGTATGTGCTTCAATGTGTGGATGTTCTCAATCATGTGTGGACGTTAGAGGCTTGTCAAGCCAATGGCAGTACTAGCTTTGATGATGTGCTTCAAGTGTAAACACTAATCCTATACACTTTACAAACTTCACATGAGTTATTCAGTGCACTTTATACATGCATACATACATGTGCGTGTGTGTATATATATGTATGTATTGTGAAGATTCTATAATTTTGTATGCACTTATTTAGTCAAATAGTTCCATTGTTTGTAACATCCCAGATTGCTTTCAGGATTGCCGACTGACTTCACAAACCAACACGAGTCTTTTCAACGTGTTTTGTCCTCAGTCGCAAGTTTTCCGGTAAACTTTTAAGAAGGTCACCCATCCAAAGATTATTCCATGTCAAACACGCTTAATTGTGGAGTTCTTATGGAACGGGCTACCGAAAAGAAGATACATCTTGTTGATATAGATAGTACCAAACAATTCTTATGAGTCTTCCTTCAACCATGCAGTCTCATACCTGCACGGCTTTAAGATCCATCTCATTCCGATGTGATTCGGTTTTGCTTAGAAGTTGCCAGGAGTCGGACCACTCCCTGCCCATATCAGCCTCGAGCGTTACATGCCCACCAAGCGGAGGTGTTACATTGTTCATTATAGATGTTATTCATGATTGACATTGTCCTTGAAGTTTGGAATGTCATAAGACGTTATTGTTATTTTGCATCTTGCCTTGAGTCTTTAATCTTGAGTTTTACTTAGAGTGCAAAAGCTTAAGTGTGGGGAAATTTGATTTGTGCATTTTGGCACATACTTTATAGCTTTGTGCTATAACATTTTTGAAAGCTTTATGGTGTTAATTTTTATCTTTTTAGCTTTTTTCTAAACTTTGGGTCATATTTGAGTTCTAATGTATTTCTTTGATTAATTTTCTAAATTATTTGCATGTTGAACCTTGCTCGCTTTTCATGCCATAATTTGAGTTGCGATTATCATAATAAAGTGTACAAGTATTCTTTGGAAAAACTAAGAAGAAGATCTCAAACTCTCGTGTATATCCCGAAACCAAGTTCGAACGTCTTGTTGGTCGAAAAAAATGAATTAAGGAAGAAGTAAATATGAATATGGATTTTGAGTCATTTGTTCAGTATTGGGCTGATTAGCATTGGGCTTATCTTGTTTAGACTTGGATCTTAATTAAGTTAAGATTCTATGATTATAAGGGTCTTTTTAGTAAGACTAATAAACAAGCTTATAACTTATAGCTCATAGCTTATAAGTGTGTAGGACTAGAAAAGACATGTTTGATGATTGTCCTTTTGGCATTAGCTTATAACTTATTTCTCAGACGCTATTTCAAATAGCGCTTGAGTTTACAACTTATAGCTTATCGTTATTTCTTCCAATTTTACCTTCATTATTTTATCCTAATTTCAGTTTTACTCATTATAATTTATTATAGTTTAAAATAAAATAGTATGTTTTAAGTGTATGCATATGAAAGATCAATTTTGTTGGTTGAATGAAGGATTTGTTTTTATTATTAATATTAACTTTATTATGTCGCGATTAAATTTTCTCAGAAAAAAATGTTAGGTTTAAATTTCTTTTGTTACGTTTAACTTATTTTCCCTGTATATAGTGGAGTTGATAGAGGGTTTCCAAACAAAAGGAAAATATATGTTGACATCATCTATGTGACCACTCAACGATCAATGCTACAACTCGGCCTGACCTGGCGATCGAGAAACTTATTCACTAGCGACGGAGAGTTGTCTCGTTGGAAAGGTGGATTTTACATCGAAGTCTTCATCCTCCACATGGGATTAGAAAAGAAAAGTTCTTCCAATCGGGAAAAGCAAAGAGGACTTCAAAAACAAGGAGTCGGTCCAATCGCTCAAAGGAAGGTGCCAACCCAAAGGAAAGGCACAAGAGGAAAGCAAGTGATGTCTAAGTCGCTTCCTTTGTCTATGTCGAACACAACTTTTGTTGTTGATGCCAAACATAACCTTTAAGGAGTCGTTGTCACCACCCACTGCTTGTCGTTCCCTAGAATCCTAGTTCTCAATGCTACTTATTTTTATGTATTGTCACGTCTATTTTTTTTTTTTATCTCTTACTATATTTTTTTAGAAGTAAATCTTTTACTTTTTTTTTAGAGGAAATCTTTTACTTTATTGTTATGTTTAAATTTTTTATAAGGTATAAACACGGAATAAATATAAAATAAAAATTTCAAGTATAAAAATTGATTTTAGAATAATATAAAAACGATATATCAAAATTACGAAATTATAAATACTTAAATATTAATGGATATAAATTTATTAAGAATTAAGAATGTCATTTTACATTTATCAGTTAGTTGAACCGATAATTTTGTCAAACACTTCAACTAACTTATCAATTATATGTCATCACCCATCGGCTATAAACTATCTGTCATCAGTTATGAACTATCAACCAGCTTATCAGTTATCCGCTGGTTTTAGTAAACATAGCCTAAATAAGGTGGATGTAGGCAGCCAAGACTTCTCTTTTGTTCATCCATTTTCACAAGACCCTGTGTATAAAGTTTCTCTTGTAATGGAAGCTTAAGAACCCTAAACCAATATGTTTTAAGGGCGTGGGGGGTTTGATTTCTAATGCAAGTTAGTTTATATTTTTTTTTTTATCTCTTTGACCTTTTCTATAGATTTCGTGTCTCTGCATACATGCTTATGATCAAATTCATCCCGATGTTTAATCATGTCAAATTTGGTTTGAATTCGATTTTGTGTGATGCTTCATCAACCCAATTTGGAATACTATTATTTAAATGAGATTATTCGAATTATTTTATCGCTTTTTTAATTTAGTTCGAATAGAAGTTGATATAATATATGGTGATTACTTATAGGAATGATTGAATTTGGTAATGATATTGATTGTGTTGTGACGTTTGCTCACAGCCATGATTGTCCAACATTGTGATGCTTAATTTGATGTATTCACAAACAACCAATTGTTGTTTGTTCAATTAGTTTTATAATCAATCAAGACTACGGATTACCAAACAAATCATACTTTATAATTGTGATAGATTCCAACAAATTACACCTAAAACCATTTGATTAGTTGCTTTTAATTAATTAAATTTTGTTGCTTGTAAACTGTTTTTTACAACTAGAGAACCCCCAATTTTGTTACTTGATTTTAATTAGAGATCATTGTGAGACGATTAAGGTTAATTGCCCTGCACTATATTTTTCAAATTATTTTCACCACCTATGATAGTGATCACGCAACTAAAATCATTAAACGATCGTACATGTGCTAGTTGTTATTAGGATAATATAACCGAATTACTGTCCCCTTCTTTAAAGTACAATATCTTTAGATAATCTCTTAAAATCATAAATATGTTAACATTTATATCCATATACGTATAAAGTAAAACAAAGGGAGTGTTAACGATAAACACAAACACATATGTCATAATTAAATGTCATCTATGACATACATGATATTTATCAAAAAATACATGATATTTATCATTTTTATAATCTTATGAACAAACATAAACTACTTCATTCTGTTTATAAGAAATTTTTCAAAAAAAATTGGTCCTGTTTATAAGAAAATGTCACAACTTTTAAGATGTAATTATTGCTTAAAAGACTTTTCTACCCCTTATTTAATGTTTGTATTTTTAAATTTAGTGAATGTATTTAATACTTCTCAATTTTTTATGAGAATATATTTGTAAAACTATTCAAAAAGTTACATTAATTAAGGATCACATTAATTTTGATGTTTTTTAGTTTTTCTTCTTATAACAAGGCCAAGAGAGTAAGTTGGTTCATCAACCAAACAAGTTGAGTCAAACATAATTTAAGTTCAACTTGTTTATTTAATGAACTTAATTTTGAGCTTAAGTTTGACTTATTTGGTTCGGTTCATTGTCACGAGGATGATATATTTTTTTTTAAAGATGTTTATAACATTATTACCAGTACAGATCTGCAATCAACATAGTGAGTACTGCTTCTGTCATCACATAGTTACTACTTGTTGGTCAAAACTCAAAACCCAAACTCCATTTCAGATCACAATGCTAAACCATAAACGACTCGTCGTTTTCCTCTTCCTCACCACTCTTCTTCTCATTTCTTCATTCTCTTTCACTCTCTCCGAAAAAACCCAAAACCACAAAAACGACGACGACGATGAAGATCTCAGCTTCCTCGAAGAACCAGAAGACACCACCACCACACACCACAACCACGACCACGCCGATTTCCCAGATCCCGATAACTTCGACGACGACGAAGGCGATGACGGCGACGAATTCGGCGATTTCTCCGGTTACGATCCACACTCCGACGAAGACTTCAAGGAACCTGAAGTGGATGAGAAAGATGTTGTCGTTTTGATTGAGCGAAACTTCACTACTGTAATTGAGAACAACCAATTTGTGATGGTTGAATTTTATGCTCCGTGGTGTGGTCATTGTCAAGCTTTGGCTCCGGAGTATGCTGCGGCGGCGACGGAGTTGAAGAAAGATGGTGTTGTTTTGGCTAAGGTGGATGCTTCGGTTGAGAATGAATTGGCTCATGAGTATAATGTTCAGGGTTTTCCTACTGTTTACTTTTTCATTGATGGAGTTCATAAGCCTTACAATGGCCAAAGAACTAAGTAAATTTCTTTACTTCAATCCAAGTTTTGATCTTTTGCGTTTTTTCAATTGTGATCATAAATGATAGTGTTATAATTTATGACGCCGACATGACACTGATACCGGTAATAATTTGAGAAAATGATAGTGATTAAATGTAACTATATTTGTCTGGTGTCGGTGGACACGGGACATGCAGTTTCAATTTGAAGTGTCGGTGCTATATAGGTTATAATCAGAGTTTTGCTTTTAAATGGCGAGGTATTGATTTTGAAACCGGTTATGAGTTGCAATTTTGCTTTATGTAGAGATGGTATAGTGACATGGATAAAGAAGAAGATAGGACCTGGTGTATACAACATAACTACATTGGATGATGCTGAAAGCATATTGACTTCTGAGGCTAAAGTCGTTTTGGGATTCCTTGACTCCTTAGTTGTAAGTTTTTGGATTCTTGTTTCTCATCTTTTTTCAAATGCAATTTAGGAGTATAATGTATTCCACTTTTTGTGATTTAAATGCCTATTTTATATGAATCGTACAAAAGTAGTTTTGACGTATATAGTAATAAATAGATACACGGTTTTGTTTCCTTTTTAATTAATCCATTATATAGAGACTATTTGCCGTGTTGGTGTTGATTCTCTGGACTAAAGTAATGAATCTGAAGTTTGATGATTCAGTCTATGAAAGTGTCGGTTGATTGATAAGTCTGATGCCTTCTTTTTCTGTCATAATGTGCAGGGTGCTGAAAGTGACGAGCTAGCTGCAGCATCAAAACTTGAGGATGGCGTCAATTTTTACCAAACCGTGATTCCTAATGTGGCTAAGCTTTTCCATATTGACCCAGATGTCAAGCGCCCTGCTTTGGTCTTGCTCAAGAAAGAGGAGGAGAAACTGAACCATTTTGGTTTGTTTTCTTGTTCCACTCTCTTCCCTCTCCAGAATAGTGGAAAAACATCAATTGGATTTTAATGTTAATTTAATATATTTCATCGTCTCTGCAGATGGCCAATTTGTAAAAGCGGAAATAGCCAACTTTGTATCATCCAACAAGCTTCCGTTGGTCAACATTTTTACAAGGGAAAGTGCCCCCGTAATTTTTGAAAGTCCAATCAAGAAACAGGTAATTGGTTATACCTCTTATCGTTTTATATTGTTAATCAAATAAGAAACTTTCCTTGAAAATGTGATCTTAGTAAACCTCTAACATTGTTGTCTTTTAAACTTGGCTTTCAGTTGTTGCTGTTTGTGACTTCAAATGATACAGCGAAGTTCATCACAGTATTTCAAGAAGCAGCAAAGCTTTTCAAGGGGAAGGTATTTTCCTTATAAGCCACTGTTTAATACTCGTCATTGCATTCATTCTCTAGACTCTAGACAAATTTGTATTTGCCTTTGTTTCACACAAAAATGCAAATAAAGTGGAAAACTTTCCTGTTTATTATAATTCTGGTGCAGTGTGACTGAGTGGATCATGATAATAGAATGGGAAGAGTAAGCATAGACAAATTTTAGCTTGCAAGGCATGCAATTGGCATGATGAATTGTTGTATGTACTTTCCTATTATAGTGTTTGCCAAACTAGTATGGATATGTCCAGCGGTGTCGTTTGCGTCTGAGTAGGTTAAATAACATAATTGTGTCATTTGCTTCATATAGCTGACTACACTTGTTGACAAAAATACTGTTTTTTTTGGTAACCAGATCCAATGGAGTAAGTTAAAATCTTGTGTTTGTAGTCATGGAATTTATTGAAACTAGTTATAGGTTTATTAGATTTTAAGTCCTAAGGAGTTCAACGGATAGTACATTGTAGAGTTGGTTCTTAAACTAACCACTTTTTAATTTAGGCTTAATAGCAGTTTTGGCCCCCTAAATATCAGGAAGTTGCGATTTTGGCTCCCTAACAAAATAAAATACAATCCAGCCCCCTAAGTATTGCCCCTTTTGCAGTTTTGACCCCCAAAGCCAATTTGACAAAGTCAATGCTGACGTGGACGCCATGTGTGTAATTTTTTTATTTTTTATTTTTTTAATTATTAAAAAAATAATAAAATATTATTTTTTAATTAAAAAAATATTAAAAAAAATATAAAATAAATAAATTGCACAAGTGGCGTCCACGTTAGCATTGACTTTGTCAAAATTGGTTGGGGACCAATACTTAGGGGGCTGAATTGTATTTTATTTTGTTAGGGGACCAAAATCGCAACTTCCTGATACTTAGGGGGTCAAAACTGCTATTAAGCCTTTAATTTAATATTAAGTTTCCTGTTTCCTGTTTTTCTGTCTCTTTGTTATTTAATATTCTTAAAATGGATGCACTATTTGGTATAATGCTGGTTCAATTTTTTCTCTTTTTGGTGAGATATTGTTATTGATTGTAATCATATTTCTTATTATCCTCTTTCTGTTATTAGCTTTAATATTTATAGGGATATTCGATTTGATTCCACAGTTAAGGATCATGATAGGATCTCAGTACTATTTAGATTATTCCCCTCATGCATATAAATACCTGTACAAACTTTGTTATTAGTAAGAGAGAAATATTCAGATTCAAGTTTTTTAACAAACCAACAGTATCTGAAACCAGCTGTTTTTTTGTAAGGAAGTATCTGAAACCAGCTTAAATTATATAGATTTGTGAATGAATTTAATTTGTATACAGTGTTAATGTAAATATTTTACACATTCATCTAATCATATCATAGCATTTAGTTATTTGTGGAGATATTTAGGAATAACACAACAAAGTGGCATCATGGTGTGGTTTGATTGGATGGATGGATGGATGTCTAAAAACATTTTGCACTGTTAGTGTATATAATGTAATCTCTTTGTGAATTTGCTTTGAATCTGAGTAGTTGTGACTTATGAAATAGTTTTGAATTTTACCAAAATTTCCCTTGTTGTACACCTCACTCTACGATTAGCAACAATATCCTTATTTGTAAATCATCAGAATATAGCATTTGATATTGCCTGTGCTAAATATTTGGATATTTCAAATTTGATAAATTTCTGTTGTCGTACAATTTGCTCTCATAATAATCCTATGCATCAGTCCGTAAAAAAAAAAAAAAAAAAACTCCTAGGCATCATTTAAAATTTAAGAATCAATTTTAGTTTCCACACTTCCCCGAAGAATCTTATTTTTCTGAACAATACTGCCCCAAAGAATCTTGATTTGCCGACAATGACTTATTTCTACTGTACAATGATCCTTTGCAGCTGATCTTTGTTCATGTGGAAATGGATAATGAAGATGTTGGAAAGCCTGTTGCAGATTATTTTGGTCTTTCTGGAAATACTCCCAAAGTAATCATGTCCTTTTCCTTTTCTTTTCTTTTGTGGATGAGTCTTGAGATTCTTTACATATCATATAATTTAAATTTCAAGAAAATCAAGTAAAAGATGAAACTTTGAATATAGGTACTTGCATTCACAGGAAATGAGGATGGCAGAAAATTTTTGCTTGATGGAGAAGTGACCATTGACAATATTAAGGTACTCTTTTCTCCCTTTCTGCCGAGGCTCTCTTCATTCTTTTATCATGCTATGGAATATGTAAGAATGTCTTCTTCTCTGCTTTAAGCAAAAAGAGATTGTGGCTAAGAATTTCAAGTCTTTATGTTTTTATTCAGGCATTTGGGGAAGATTTCCTTGCAGACAAGCTAAAACCTTTTATCAAATCGGATCCAATTCCTGAAAGTGTGAGTCATTCTATTTTCCGTGTATATCCTGCTTGCCATCTTTTTCATCTCTAACCCATTTTCTAACTCGATGGCAGAATGATGGTGATGTGAAAATAGTTGTTGGCAATAACTTCGACGAAATTGTCTTGGATGAGTCGAAGGATGTTCTACTTGAGGTATAATTTTTACCCACCAGTTTCAAGTCGTATTTTCTTGTGTGAAGCTTGTTCGGTTGTGTGTTAAGTAATTGTTGTCATAATATTAGGTTTATGCTCCTTGGTGTGGCCATTGCCAAGCCTTGGAACCAACATTCAACAAGCTCGCAAAACATCTTCGTAGCATTGAATCTATTGTAGTAGCCAAGATGGATGGAACAACAAATGAGCATCCTAGGGCAAAGGTAAAACCCAATATAAACTAGATTTTCATATCATATAATATGATCTATTCCCATTATAATTAAAGTGACATTTTGTCCCAACTCATGTTAAGTTTTGGATTTTTCATTTAAGCATTACATCAGAAGCCGCAATGGCTTTTGCATGTGTGCATGCATGTGTGCTCACCAAGTTTTGTTCCCTTTGCAGTCTGACGGGTTCCCCACCCTTCTCTTCTACCCAGCAGGAAAAAAGAGTTCTGACCCTGTAAGTGAATATTAAACGACACCGCACGAGTTCTCTATTCTATCCCGGTTCTACCTAACCTAACTTTATCCTTAGATGATCTAATATGTATGTGGTTCGTTACGTATGCAGATTACTGTTGATGTGGATCGTACAGTCGTGGCTTTTTACAAGTTCCTCAAAAAACACGCATCGATTCCATTCCAACTCCAGAAACCAACCACAACTTCTAAAACTGATGATAGTGGAAGTTCTGACATCAAGGAAAGTCAGAGTAGCATCACAAATGCGAAAGATGAGTTATGAGAGCTAAAGGAAACTTTTATTTATGAAGAGGTTCAACAGATGATAAGAGTAGAGTGACTAGCTGCTCAGCAAAGAAAATAGCACAATGATTGAGTGAGAAAAATAGTCTATTTTCCCTAACCTGCCCAAAAGAGACAGAGATAAGAAAATGGTAGTGGAAAAATGATGTTGATATTTACCTGTGTATTAGTTTCTTCAGCTTTAAATGTTTTTGTATTAAAATTTTGTGAGACTGGGTTGAAATAGAGTCCAAAATTTTACTTTATCAGCGGTTTGTTCATTTTTTTTTTTTTGTATTAGATTATTGGTACTTTTTTTCCTTAGTTTAAGCTTGATAGTTGATAAAACTTTCTTTAGAGTCCGTTTTTGGTTCGAGAGTTTTGGAGGGGAGGGGAGAGGAGATTTTTAATTTGAAGTGTTTGGTTCAATTTTTAGAAGGGGAGGGGAGGGGAGCAAATTTTTTTAAAATTTAATTGCATTGCTATAATTATCCTTAAATTAATTTCAAATTTAAATATTAACATTGTAACAACTTTTATTATTATTAGATTATATTATCTTTGTAACAATCTTGTTATTATTTTGTTATATTTTTTTTGTAACAACTTTTATTATTATATTATCTATCACTCTTATTCGTTACATCTAAAAACCACTCCTACTACTACTTTGTTGATGTCAACGGCCTTATTATTATTATTATCTTATTTTAATTCAACTTATTATTGATTGTTGATCCATTTTTTTTTCAATGTTAATTCACTGATTCATGTCTTGTTGTGGAAAATATATGAATCAGTTTGAGATAAAATAAGCAGCTTAGATGTGTGTTTGTCATTGGTTGGTCTCTGAAATCGTAATATCAAGTAGTTTCTTTTCTTTAATTAAGTTTAAGGGTAAAAAAGTAAAATAATTTTAAAATCCTCTCCCCTTCCCTTGCGAACCAAACACGTTTTTAATCCCCTCCCTTCCCCTCCGTTAAAATCCCTCCCCTCCCCTCCTAATTCTCGAACCAAACGGACCCTTAGTGGGCAAGGTAAATAATAATCGTTTTTTAAAAGTTCCTTCCATTGAGTAGTCTGTCAACTTCTCCACCCTCCATTGCTTCTCCAACCCTCGCCGTCTCCCATTTAAAACGACCTAACCCACTTCCGACTTCATCTGCGACTTGTTCCTCCTCGCCTCTGCATCAACCCCAGTCAAATTGCACACAAACCAAATCCAAGTAAAAAAGATCCAAACTACTGTTATACAATGCGCACACCATTGTTATAATTCTGCTTAACTCATGCTGCGTGAGTTAAGTCCCGCTAGTGTTAATCTCAGCGTCAGTTAACTCATCGTTCATTCAAACATTCATTAAATCATGCATTCATTCATTCATAAATTAGAAATGCAATTTTAACGAAAATTAACTAAAATGTCATAAAGAAGCGCAAATGCGCAAATGTAAATATATTACATCCAAATCCGACAAAATATCATAAAAATACTACAAATATAAAAAAAAAAAAAAAATCATAAAATTAAGACTCTACTACTGCTGCTCGCGCGGACTGCTACTCCTCCTCCGTGGAACCGGCACCTCGTCAAACACGATATAATCCGACCGCAGGTCCTCCAAAATGCTGAAAAAGAGTGGATTTGAAGTCACCTCTGGAATCTCCATTGCATGCTCCACTCTGGCTCTCATGCTGCTTATGACCTGCAATGGATTGGGAGAATGTTTGGCCCACTCTTGTTCAACAATAACCTCCTGGTAGACAGGTCTGGGAGCTACGTACTCAGGAACGGGAGCAGGGTTGACGATAAGAGGATGGGATACACGGTAGAACCATCTCATATACCCATCTGAATGCTTCCACCCCTCGTCCTCCGGAACCGGCTCACCCTTATCCTGCCGGCTAAGGACATGGACAACAAACTCCAAGAAGGCAGTAGCCACCTCTGCTGGGGCAAGAGGCACAGTCGTCGTAGGAGGTCGGGGAACAGTCTGAACATAGCCGTACTGCCTCAGAACCCGTTCCGGCAAGTGACGCACCATCTTTTGTTTGCCAGCCATGATCCATCCGGAGTACCAGCACACGTCCTGAAAAGGCGTCACGTCTCGTCGGTGCTCGTACGGCCTCCAGATGACATGACAATGCTCCATCGAATCCATCAAGCCTCTGAAGTGATCAGCATCAGCAAACCCCCTTTTAGGTTTCCATCTACTCACATACGGGTTCTCCCGTTCGTAATCTTCATATTTCTTCCTCGGAACGACATGTCTGAAGTGAGCTATAACCCATCCCTACAAACACAAAGAGACAAATTTATATCAGCACACAAGTATGATACAAAAAACTATACATTTACGATTAAGTTAAAAAAATAAGACAAAAAAATATTACCACAAGCAAGCTCATGTAACCACCAACGGCGCCAACATGTGAGCTGGAGGTAAGAGAAAGCTGCTCATACAAGAAAGCAAGTCCCATCCCGCCCCATGACCACTCGCCTAACTCATCCAAATTCCGAATCGCAAGCATCCACAACAGATTAATGGTTTTGCTGTTTTTGCCGGCAAAAAGGGTGTAGCCAAGCAAGAGCAACAAAAATGCCTTAACACAGGCGGGCCTAATACGACTCATCTCATCCTCCTCCTCTGATAAATCCTCCCCCAGCAACTGGTTACACCTATTCAATAGGTGTTCATAACGCTCTTTCAGGGCTGTGTAAGTGACATGTGCACCAGAATTATTACTCACCTGCTCCACCGCTTCCTCCACCGGAAACAATAGATGATTCACCATCAAGTCTACACCATGGTCATGATCTAAATCATCATCCCCAATGAGCCGTCCAACGATGGGGATGTCTAGAAGACAAGTCACATCATCTAGTGTGATGGTCATCTCCCCAACAGGCAAATGGAAGCTGCTGGTCTCCTCGTGCCATCTCTCAGCCATAGCACAAACTAACCCGTGAGAGATGCTTTCGTACCCAGTCAGAAGGAGGGGCCTTAGACCGGATGCATCCACCGGGTCCCAGAACCAACGGTTATCTTCTACCGGCAACGGAAGTGACAAGGCAGAAAGGTTAAGTTTCTTCCCGTGCGAGACGCCGGTCACCTTCCGCTCCGCTTGCAACTGAAATACAAAACAAAATAAGTAAAATACACATGAAATATTCTAGGTAATGAATAAATGTCACGTATTCTAACAAGCACCGTTAGAAAAATAATATGTAAAATAAACATGAAATATTCTAAGTAAAAAATAAATGTCACGTATTCTAACAAACACCGTTAAAAAAAATAATACGTAAAATAAACATGAAATATTCTAAGTAAAAAATAAATGTCACATATTCTAACAAACACGGTTAAAAAAATAATACGTAAAATAAACATGAAATATTCTAAGTAAAAAATAAATGTCACGTATTCTAACAAACACTGTTAAAAAAATAATACGTAAAATAAACATGAAGTATTCTAAGTAAAAATAATTAGTAAAATAAATAGTAAAATATCATTAAATTAAATAAAGCAATTATACTTACTACTTTATCGTTCCAAAGTTTGTATGCCACGTGTTTACCGAAGTTTGGTAAAAGAGACAACTCATAAGGCCCCCCTGGAAAGCCCCCATCCTCCATACCAGGCTCAGCCTGCTGCCGAGGATGCTGCTCATACTGCTGCTGAGGAGGTTGCTCATACTGGTACGCCTCCTGATACTGTGGCTCATACCCCTCGTGATACTGAGGCTGATACCCCACCTGATATTGAGGTTGATATGCCTCCTCCTGATAACTCTGATGTTGCTCATGTTGATACTGTGTCGGGTCCACCATCTGAGATTGACCCGTCTGTGACGATGAGGCTCCCGTAGCATCAACCCCAGCAAGTCTTGTGCCCCCCCTTCTCCCTCGACCAGCCAAAGGAGGGTGTACTGCTTGCTTCTCCCTCCGTGCACTACTAGTAGAATTCTGCTGCCTCCGTATCCTAAGTTTGTCAGGCCTCTGAGACGTATTCCTCTGGGACATATCTGTACAACATTTCAACAATAAAAAAATCAATGAGACATTTTCATACAGACAATTCAACCACATTTCTAACCATTCAACAACAACAGTTATATTTCGACAGTGTCATTTCAATCCGTAAATTACCACATTGCAATCAAACTAACTATAATCAACATTAACAAACATATTTCTAACTAATTTCATCATTAACAATCCAAAAAACAAAAAAATATTATTCAGACATTTTATCAAATACCTAGAGTGCAACTTTCAATCAACTTAAAATCAAATAATTTCAAATACCTAAAACTACCACATTTCACTCTAAACAACATCTAAAATACAATTACTAACTTAATTCATCACTAACAATCATCAAAACTAACATGCAAGATAAATTTATAAAAACCTAAAAATGTTAAATTTCTTAAAAAAATCTAAAATTTCAACCAAAAAAATGCAATGAAGTAGGATAATCATTACTTACTTGATATTGTGGGAGAAATTGGCTTTGAATGGCGCAAGAATGGTGAAAATCGCACTTGGATGGGAAAATTCCGTGTTTTGAGAAGTTGGAAAACGTGACTTAACTCACGCAGCGTGACTTAAGTCACGCAGACAACATAACTAGTGTGAGTTAACTCGCGCAGGGGCAGTTTCAAAATTTCAGTTGAGAGCAAGCATTTTCTGTTGGGTAAAGAGCAGAATTCCCAATGTTGTTGGCTGTCTCTTCAGTTTTTTTGTTGATTTTGTTTGATTTGTCAATCTATGTTGGTAGGCTTTATGTACCTTCCTTTTGCCTCAGCAACACCCTTATACTATTCTAGAGATCTAAGCTATAAGCTTCCAGCAACTCAAGTATTTCGCACGTCCCCGACCACATCAAAGACCAGACATAAGATTGACTTTAGTGCCACTGCCACCACTGTGAGGGCCTTCATTGCCCAATGATGAGATTTACCCAGAGTTAGCAAGGCACACGATATTTGAATCTTATAAAGTGCAGGGACTTCAAAAGAAAGAGGAGTTGGTACCAAAATATAAGAGCAAGAGAATAAGAGAGGGAGAGAGTTAGATAGGGGTAAGATAGTAATGTTTTCAGTTTACATTAACCAGATACGGTAGTAGTCATGTTAAAAGTGGTTCACTTTAAATATGGCCATCATATATATGGTCATATTTAAATATGGTCACCATATACAGTATACTGATTTATTCTAGTCTTGTTAAGTTTGTGAAAGCAAGTATTCTTTCTCTTTTAATTTGCATTATCAATAATATTGTGAAATGCTCTCAAGGATACTCTTTTTTCAATACTCTTTAAATCTCAATGACTAGTGGAATCTACAAAGGATATTTCTTTAATGAATTTTATTCAATTACAATTTGGGCATGTTACACCAACATCTGAGCAAATTGTTAAAAAAAATAACATAGCACTAATTGGGTAACTTTGGTTAATTGAGAGATAAACCATAACCGTTGAAAGATCGTTGCAATTTTGACCCTAGACGAATCAATGGTTAATTGTTTACATTTTTTTCCGACTAAAATTATCATCAGAGATTGAGTCTAGCGAAGGAGGCTAAACTTTCACAAAATGGCGAGCCAATGTATGAATCTCAGCTAGGTACAGAAATGTATTCGACACACATTGAATATAATAAAAAACTTTTCCGAAAAACGCTCATATTTGATGGAAAACTATAAAATAAAATGGCACTTAGAAAACTCATGGAAAACTATAAAATAAAAAGCCCTCTTAAAAAGAAAACTTCTAGAAAAAAACTTCGTTTAAGAAAACTTTTTCCAAATATTTTGTTGCATTAGTTTCATGTCTCAATTGCAAATTATCATCAATTTGATCTCAATCATAAAAAATGTTGATAAATTAGCCCTAAATTACACTTATTTGCAAATTATCATCAATTTTATCTCAATCATACAAAATGTTGATAAATTAGCCCTAAATTACACTTATTTATCTTATTCAGATTGACTAATCAAATGGCACTTTGCATATCTGAGAGAAAAACTAAATTGACTAATCAAATGGCACTTTGCATATCTGAGAGAAAAACTAAATTAATCATAAACGTATTCTAATGAGAATTGACAAAGGAAAAGATGATCTTTCTATTACTTCAGAGTGACATTATATACACCAGATACAATATCAATCATGCATTATTCTAGGATGTTGATCTTTGACTAATTACACATTTAACTAGGCCATAAATACATATATGCAACCACAGTGATTCTATAATTTTATATGCATGATTTCCTCATTAC
>Ga0315914_1007068_pt1 | contig 15684 bp, 10 predicted proteins | sample MpolenodulesMG_FD_203920 | JGI IMG/M metagenome (GOLD analysis project Ga0315914, IMG submission 203920) | Medicago polymorpha root nodule microbial communities from Los Angeles, California, United States - elongated nodules | ecosystem: Host-associated > Plants > Roots > Nodule | place: USA... | reverse complement strand
TCAAGCACATTCTTGTGTAGCTTGTGATGTAAGTTCTTCCATCATGATTCTTGAGCTATGAATCTTCATGGAGATATGATGGTGTTGATTCAACTGATGATATACTCATTCTTTCATTGTTGAGTAGTTATAATGCACTTATCAATGTGGATGGCTTCTAGCTTATCCACTTATGTGATTCCTGTTCTTTTTAACAAAAAACTCAAGTGCAAACATCAGTAGATCACCATTCATAAAACTTATCATTTATTGCACGAGGTTTGTTATCATTAAAACATTCATCAAAAAGATTTTTGCTTCAACATAAGTGAGTTCCACCATCATTAATTATTTTATTCTATTTTCAAACTTGTTTGTGTCTTTATCTCTTTAAATGAAAAAAATAGAAAGGATCATAAATGAAGAAAATCTTAACTCTTGCAATTGAGCACAACTTTGAGTTCAGATCCTCACCAATTAAGATCTTTTCCATTTCTTAAATTTAGAGAGATAAAGAGACAATAAAACCTAAAAATAATTAATTATGGTGAGACTCTTTAATGATAGGATTTATCTCCTTCTTAATTGCAATCTCCATTTGACTTTATAAATGGAGAAGATTCTTACTCCTCAAATGTCTAGGATGAAACTTTCGAGTTTCAATAGAAGTTGAGTTCAATTTTTGATAGAATAATTTTTTGTAAGATTGTCCTTACGACACGACTGAACTCCAAATTACCACAATTCATTTTCTTTAAAAACAAAATAGTTAAAAAAAAACAAATTATTTTATATTAAGTTAAATTCTATGCAAGTAAAGATTATAAATTTTACATGGAGTTTTAAAGACCTATATAGTTGCCAACTACCGATGTAGAAATTATTTTTAAGCTAAACTTAATTATTATTATTTTTAAAAAAAAAATCATTATTAGAGACAAAATTTGGGGTTCATCTCTATAGAGACGGAATTATATACATTAGAAACAGATTTATTTTGTTCTAGCATCACCTATGAGAGATGGATTTTTGCAGTTAGAGATGGAATATAAAATTTAGTGGAAATAAACGCCAAAACTATATCCATCTCTAATCTATTTAGTGAACGAAATTTTATGTTTTATATATTGACGAATTTTTTTCCTTTTTTTAATAAACTAAGCGGATTATATTAAAGAAACATTAAACAGTCCCTCAAGCACAAGGCGTGCTAGAGGTAACTGTTAAAAGTTTAATACGATACGGTCAGGCTAACAATAGCCAAAGAAGAAATAAACAAAAATTACATAGCAGCTTGAAAACAACATAAAGGATTTTGCCCTTAAAAGGGATAGTCGAAGTCGAACGTAATGAAGTTCGCTTTCAACCACCAATATGTTTGGTGTTTAACCTTTTCTAGAAGTTCTGCAATCTGAACAAATTGATTATTAAAAATTCTATTGTTACGGTCTTTCCAGATAACAAATAAGACCGAAATCCAAATAACAGTGAAAGTTGTCCTTGGATATTTTGAGAAACCTCCAAGAGCACAAAACTGATTTGAATGAGTATTTAATTCGCCATGAAAAACTCTATCGATACCAAGCCATTGCGAGATCAAAAGCCACAAACGACCGTAGTGATCACACTTAAAAAACAAATGGTCTTTGTCTTCTAATTCCCCACATGAAGCCGCACAAGATACCAGGGAGACATCCAAAACATTTCTCTTCCGCAAGTTATCCTTTGTAGCAAGAATATTAGTAATATTAGTAATATTAGTGTTAACCGCTGTTAAATAAGAATAAGCAGATTGCACGGTGTATTTGTGGGAAAGATGAAGCTTCCACATCCATCTATCAACCATGCCAATCTGCAAACCAAAAACAGACAACCGCTCCACACATTCCCCTACCAAAATCTCCTCCCACGCGAATAACTTCCTCCTTCACTTTTGCGCCTCACCACCAGCCCCCCAACCTAACACAAACATCTCTGACACCGTAGCTAGTTTATTTTCCGATAACTCAAAAAGTCTTGCATAAGACGTTGCTAACGGAACATCATCTAGTCACGGATCCTCCCAAAACAAAGTGGTGATGCCGTCCTCAACCTTCCTAACAATGTTGTCGACCAACCTTCTAGCATCCGCCATCCCCACCCCCACTCAAATCTGGTTTAGATGTCACCACCAAATCGAGCCCCCTCCCTCCCTCCTCACCATACTTCGCACAAAGCACTAAACTCCACAAACTCTCCCTCTCCTCCAACACCCTCCACACCCATTTCCCCATTAAAGAAATATTAAACTCCTTCAACTTCTTCACACCCAAACCTCCATTCTCCTTTTTCAAATAGATAGTATCTCATATCAAAGGTAGAAATAATACTTGAGGGAGCTTTGAAGAAAGAAAGGAAATAAATCGGAATGGATTACAAAACAGGCTTAAGCAGGACCAACAGACCTCCCAAATATAAATTGTTACACTTCCATCTAGATAACCGACTACGGATCCTCTCCACCAAGGGATACCAAAACTGTAATCTCTGAGGATCCCCACCAATGGGCAGCCCCAGATACAGGAAAGGAAAACGACCTTCTTTATTTTCAATTTTTCTAGTAGTATAACTATCACTTCTTATGTTATCTAAAATGCAATCACTTACTTTAGAAATCAGCAATTTCTATACTTGCAAAGGAAAAGAAAAAATAGAAATAATGCAATCTTTAGAACAAAGATGCTCATTAGTAGAAACTTTGTAGTAGAAACTTTGTTATGAATAACTCGACATAACAAAAAAAAATCGAAGGAGGAATAAATGACCTCCAAATCGAATTTAGTCTCATACAAACAAGAGAAGAGATTTGACAAAAATATTAGTCTTTAGGAAAAGGATGTCACCTAACTCTCACAACTTATGTGGGAAATATCAAATATTGAATGGGTGTCGGAGGAAATTCTCCAAAAGTGATCTTCAATGTAATCACTTATGGTATGTTTGGATTAGCGGTGAAGCAAGTGATAATCGTGTTTCGAGACACATTTTTCTTGAAGCTACTCTTTCTAGCCTTGGGTGAACGCGTAGTGGCGGTGGGCAACATGGTTATGCAAACACACACTTTAGAAGTCGGAAAATTTCTATACTTACAAAGGAATAGAAAAGATAGGTTTCGTTCCTGTGATCTTAGCTCACAGGGTAGAGGATGATGCATTTTATTCACCTTTAAGGTGAATTTCTTTAACCACTAGATTACTTAAAAAAAAAAAAACTTCTAACGTGATTTGTCAAATTTCTTTTAAATTTATGTAGTGTAAAATAGTTAAATGTCTATATAAATTTCTTTTAAAAGACTGCACAAACTTTTTTCTTAGTCATATAAATATTATTTAAATTTAAAGAATAATATGTAACTTTACATATAGTATTATAATTTAAAAATAACTCACAAAAGGTAGATTAGTGGGTCGTATCAAAGTTTGATTCACCCATGAGAGAGAGAGATAGGCCACAAAGGATCCAATGAGAAAAAGGGTAAAACACCAGGCACCCACACGTATTGTATTGATTTTTTTGACAAGCACTTTCGGAATGAGGGGACCAGGTTATAAAGATTATGACACACGCGTCCTTGAAAAACGACAACATTTCATCTCAACAACTAAATGAAATATGTACATTTGATTCTGTAGACGTTAAATGAATTCTAGATAATAAATCGAGTTTAGGTTTAATGGAAGTTCATCTTACACAATATGACAAACTAAACTTTGGATTTCGGTGGAAGAGATATCACATTTAGCATCTGACATGTATCGAATATGATAGATTTTGACATATTTGAATGTTACAGAGTTGTTGACAGTGATTTTTGGCTTATAAACCAACATTGACAACAAATAATCAAGATCTAAATAACGAGAGTGAGATTCTCCGGTAAATAGGACAACTCCAATCATAAATTTGAAGAAAATAAATTAAAGAATTTAAGTGGCTCGAAAGACCACTTGATTGATAGAAGAAAATCATTTACATTGATGAAAAGTAAATGAAATCAAATAAAGAACAATAAACTTAAAGAAAAGAAATATAATGACTGAAATTAAAATTGTTGAAACATTGTAGTGACCCATTAATTTGCGAACACCGTGGACTTGATATGTTTAGGTACAAGTTCCGACTCATAATACATAGAGTTTACATCTATTTATAGAAAGAAAGAAAAAACTTCATATGTTCCTGGTTTTCATAAATGTCTTACTTAATAACTTTTCTTAATCTAAGATTAACACATGTTCCTTTGAGTAACTATGTTTCTACAAACATGCAATAACTTTCTTGTAAAGCTTGTTTACTTGATCGACGCACTTTAGGTTGTATCTGACTTTTTGATACGAATCCGCAAGCGTACGGTTCTATCGAGTAGTAAAAATATCATTCTATAGAGAGTTATTGTAATTATCGATTTTGTTTTCAATGTTGATTAGCTGAAAAGGTTCAAGTTTAGAAGTCGAATAGCTTCTTTGTCAAAATTTAGATTATAAAAAGCGTCTGGGGATTATTGGTTCGTCTTAATAGCAAATCACAAACAATTCAAGACTATATTTTTATCTTACGTTAAATTCATTTTCTAAAGACAAGTTTCTCCATTATATTTCACGTTTCCTTTCAGAATACACAAGTGTATTTCAATAACAACCAAACATATTCTCATGGCTGACTGTCATTGAAATTATTTAAGTCTGTTTGATGGTCAGGATAGGATAGAGTCAAGATATGATATAAAGTTGGATAGAGATATGATATGATAAGAACATGATAAACATTGATCCTATCATGTGTTTGAAGCGCACATGATAACAAACATGATATCATTATAATTAAATGAAAAAATTGCACTCATAATTAATTAAATATTGTAAAAATGGCATGTTATTAATTATAATAGAAAATACATGCTATTATTTATTTTTAAAATGACAATATTTTAAAAATGGAAGAATATCAAGATAATAAATAAGGAATGATCTTCTAAACCTATCAGGATAATTTCTAACTCAACCTATAATCATGATAGAAATTACAAAGGAAAGTCAGGATAGAATAGGAAAATGGTTTATTTTATCTTATCCCTTTGGTGCATCAAACATGAGATTTCAGCAAGATATAATTAATGTATCATATCCTGTCTCCCTATCCTGACCATCAAACATGATAGGGATAAAGATAGGATATGATATGGAACTGGATAAGATAAAGATAGGATATGATATGGAACTGGATAAGGATATGAAATGATATAGACATGATAAACATTTATCATATCACATGTTTGGTACACACATGATAACAAACATAATATCATATATATCACAATTAAATGACTTAATTACCCTTGCAATTAATTATAATTAAATATAATTAAGATGTTATTAATTATACAAAGTTGCAAAACAAAATTGTCAATCATCTTCTTTCTATTTTTGGGGTGCCGTATCTTCATTCTTAATGTTCAATTAAAAAAAAAAATCATGGCTTCTTCAATTAAAAAAAAAATTGTTCATTGCCTTCTTCCTTCTTCAATTACAAAGTTCTATCAAAACCTCTTTGTATAACTCTAACTTGTAAAAAAATTCATACACGAGCAGCAACCTATAAAAAATTTACAATTACAATCAAATATCTTAACGCAACTAATTGTTGTCTCTGTTGAAGATAATACGAAATTCCTAAACTCTCTGTTTTATCTCTTTTCAAATTTGACTTGAATACAAAATAGACAATCAAGAAAGAAAGACACAAAAAATTAAACAAATTGAGGAAAAACTGATTATTGGGTGGAATTGGGGTCATATCTGTAACAATAGAAGATATGGCGTTGAAGAAATATGGAGGAAGAGGTACATGTAGATGGATGGAGAGCATAGAGAACACGAATTGAGAGAGAGGGCAAAATAAGGATTTTAGTGCCAATCATGATAGGATAATTCTAACCCACCAAAAACTAAGGATAAAAATAACAAAGGGTAAGTAGGATAGGATTAGAAGTGAGTTTAAGCTATCCTTTCCTATTGTTGCACCAAACAACAAATTGAAACAGGATATGATAGTTTTATCCTATCCTGTCTTCCTATCCTGTGCACCAAACGACCCCTAAAGGTTTACAAAACTATTCACATGTTTTGCTCACCTTGTCTAATCTCATTTGTTCTAATATCAATCTTCATCTTGTGATCCTTCAATTGATATTTGAAATACGACTTAAAAATGATGAGATTAGATTGGAAAACAAATTTAAATAAAACAAAGTTCTAGACTTGACTTGAATAAGATTTAATCATTAGACTCATCCAACAATCCACAGACTAAAGGGGTCTACTCACTCATGTTCATTATAGATGAAAAGTAGTAATTAAAAACATAGAATGACAATGCATAAAAGTAAATGACTGAATAATAAATTGCAGAATTGTAAAGAACGGGGAAATAAAATGCAAGAGGGTAAAAGTGCAAAAAATAGAGCAAGAACTTAAAACAAAATGATAAACTTTGATTGCAATGTAAACAAGTTCAGAAGATATTCCAGGGTGGTTTACAAGTTTGATATGAACCCTGTATATAGCCTATAACCTTAGACAATGCCTTAAACTCGTATTACAAGGCATTAATAGGCAAAAACCAAGAGTTTTCATCATTAAAAAGTGGCTGCATAACGCGCACAATCATGCTGATGAGGCACAAATCGTGCTTGATCCAAAACGGACAACTGAAGGGCCGCACGGTCGTGCGGCTGAGGCTCACGGTCCGTGTGTGTCATTCGCACCTCCTGCACACGATCACCTCTTTCCTATATACATATCGTGAGTTTTTTTTTTTTTTTTGTGTTTTTTTCATTTTATTTTGGCCACTTGCAAATACTAGATATTTTGATTAGGTTACAAGCTTTAGACATTTTAGTCATTTCTATTAAAAATAAAAATGTCTTATTGACTTATAACCTAAGAGACTGATGTGTTTAACAATTTAAAACTTTAAGGGGCCAAATTATATATCATTTGCAATTTAAGGGACCAAAATGAAGAAAAAAGACTTAAGAGATCAAAATCAGATCTAACAATAACTTAAAGACCAAGAATATAATTTAACATATATTAAATTACTTAATTTTAAATAAATCGAAACAATTTTTTATAATAAGCAAATCAAGCGCCCTCGTTGAGTATTATTTTTGGCTCCGCTACTGCATATAATTTGGTTGATAGTCTAATAACAAAAGTCTTCAACGTGGTTTATTCAAAAATAAATAAATCTTCAATATGGTATAAAGATTATAATTTTTCTATATTAACAAGAGCATAATTAATTTTGATCTACAATTGATTCTAAAATGATGTTAGAATTTAAAGATTTTATAATCAGTGAGAAGCTCGGATATATTTTTTTGAATGCTAAATAACAATAACATTTTTTTGAGAAATAATAACATGTTATAAATTATAAATTCAATTAGAGTTTAAGAATTCTAAGTGGTACATTGTTTTTCTTTTTTAAGGATAAGTGGTACATTGGTTGTATTGAGGTGATTTTGTTATCATGATGCGGTTCAAATCTTATCTCCACCTGTTTACACTAAAAAATACAAATAAAATATTGTTGTATCACATTTTTCATATTCTTGTGTCTTTACTCTCACAAGTGCGTGCGTTACTATTTTCATAAACATACTTAAGTTAGTATGGACAATGTATTCTATTTATAAGAGTCAGAGTGTAATCTGTAAATTCTATACTTATTCACTTTAAAATGGTAAAATTTTAATCACTCGACTATTTGATAAAAAAAAAAGTAAAATGATATAAAGGTAAAAGATCGGTTGGGTTTGAGTCGAGTCTAATCAAAAATGGTTTATACGAGTCAAACTAAGAGTGAAAAACTCTTACCCAAACTATTGTTGTGAGTTATGATCACACATTAGTTTTTGGGAGTTTAGTCAATTTAATCCCTGAATAGGAAAGAAGTCATCACTTTAGTCCTTGAATGCAAATAAATTGCAAAATACTCCCTGAATATAGACTCTATTAGTAAATTTAGTACCTGAATACAGACTTCGTTAGTTAATTTAATCCCTGAATGTAGATTCCGTTAGTCATTTTAGTCACTGAAATTGCCAACAAAATCTACATTCACGGACTGTTTTACAATTTCTCTACATTCAGGAACTAAAGTGTCTACTCATTTTCTATTCAGGAACTAAAGTGACTAATTCCCCGTAGTTTTTTTAACACAAGCCTTAAAGCCATAAATTAAGCCTTAATTCTAGAAAGAGACATCCAAACTCACACTTCTCCTTCACTCCACTCCACTCCGTCGGCAGAGACAATATATATAATTGAATAAAACAAAAGTTGGTATTATAACTTAAAAAAGTAAATAAACGAATTGAAAACAGAAGTGACAGTGTAAGTCACTCACTGCCTAACCTATGTAATATGTATATGTACTAAGAAAAAATGTCACTCTCTGCCACACTCTCACTGCTTAGCAGGCAATAGTAACGTCACCTACATTTTTACCACAACTAACTTCAAAAGGAAAAACACTAACTGACAAACCATACCCACCAACCAACTAGAATATAATTAACAATAATATTTGTCTCAATTATTCTTCTATATTTTATTTTATGCTAACACAACCTAGGATTGAGCACTTTGACAAACTTCCCATACACAATTAATTCTTGGATACCTTCCAAATTCCAACCTACTATGTTATTAACTGATTTACATTTGAATGTCTTTACATTAAAAATTAAGTTTGAAGGATTTAGTATTAATTCTCCATCCTAATTCAAAACAAAAGTCATTTGTTTTGCTAATCATTTCTTTGAGCATTCTTCAAAATAGTATGTTTTAAACATTTTAAGTTTATCTCTTTTAACTATTACTTCAAATCTGTTGAACTATATATGCAATCTCCATAGTTATCTTACAAGTCAAGTTGATTAGGGGTAAGACTACTAAAAAAGTTAAGGTCGATTAAAAGTAAGATTACTAAAATTCTTGTTTTAGACCCACCAATAAAAAAGCCTCATATCTATACTATATATAAAGAAAATTATTCTTTTTAGCATTTTTGAGCTGACTTTTTTTTTCTTCAAAAATATCCCTAATTTTCAATACAAATAACTCATGTAGCAAATAGATAAGAATAAATTTAAATATTAAAAATAATGTAACAAACACAATATAAGTATATACATGTTTGTTTTTTCCCTTTATTATTTAAAAAGTGTAACAAACTAAATGATATTTATACTTGCTTTTTCATTATCCTAATTATACACGTAAACAACTTTTTGTATAATAAAGATTGTTGTTGATGTCATTAAAAGAAGAATTTAAATTATATTTTTTTGTTATATTGTTGGTGTCATTGAAATAGATAATCATGGTTAGTTTGATTTCTTATAACTTGAAAGCAACATTTACTATATTTTTACTTTTTTTTGGAAGGAATTTACTATATTTTAGTTTTAATCAAAATCAACATTTTATAATAAAAACACCTTTTATAATCTTCAAACGTTAACATAGTAAAAAGAGCGGAAAGATGGATACATGAGTGCCCATCTATAGATAAAAAATGGCCCAATATATAAAAGTTAATTTAGACATCACTTAATATTAAAAAAATGTTGGATCTTTAAAAAAAAATAAAAAAATTGTTGGGTTGGAGGCTGTTACAAGTTTCAAGTAATTGCAATGCACTTAATGGTTCTATGCATTTGTTCTTTTTTATTCTAAAGAGTATAACCATAAAACTCTCATACATTAGATTTTGAAAAGTGAAGAATTTTAGGTTCAAGTATGCATACTTATATATAAAATATTTCCGCAGCTACTATTCAAGTTGAACATATTACAAAACATTCTACGCTTCTTATCCGAAATATATTATTCCCAAAGGCATATATAAAAAATATTCCGTGAAGATATCTCTTCCTAAGTTCCTATTTAATTTTTCTCCAATAAAAAAAGATAGTTGATTCCCATTTTTTTTTATGAGAATGATTCTTTGTTTCTTGTACGTGTCCAATTATTATTATTGTTTAATTAGTGATTAGATGAAGTATAAACACTGAATATGAAGTTTTGTCAAAAAGAAAAAACACTGAATATTGAGCTAGAAGCTGTAACACCACACATATATAAAGAAGTGATTTGGTGAAGCAAACAAGCTAACAACCGGATTAGAAGTGTACTATTAATTTATTATTGCACTAATTAACCAAACACAAATCCTAATCAAAGTGACCTTATCATGTTAAAAACAAAAGGAAATCATTTTCAATCAAAAACACATAGGAGACTTTTGTGCATTGAAGAGCAATATCATCAATCTTATCATGGTCGTACATTTGTCTCTCATTTTAAATCAGAGACCCACACAATGTCACACAATTTATGGATCGGTCCCAAACTGCAAACCAAAGTCACAATGAGACAAATTCCATATTTTCTGGTCAAATTTTTTACTATTTCTCGTCATGTTACTTTAGAATTATACCCTCTAGTTATGATCAATATATTCAGTTAGATATGCAAATTAACAATACAGGACTAGGCATGAGGTAATTCCAAGACATCAACATCATCCATGTATTCATGTCAACCACACCTAATGATAATATACTGTACGTAATTACTTATTCTTATTGATAATCATTAGAATTGTGACTTTGATGATAACAAGATGGTGATGGTTCGTAATTAAAAAAAAAAGATGGTGATGGTTCAATTAATTGCACCTTGTTCATATAAGTATAGTCTAAATCTAATACTTTTGTAGGAGAATTCTAACAAGGTGCCCACTTCGCACTTGTTTAGAACAAAATATAGTTGAAATATTTTGAACTTTGCTAATCAACATTTTAAAAGTGTAAAAAATATAAATAAATAGAGACAAGTTAGACTTATTTAAGCGACGTATTATATATGAGGTCCAATTTGTTGCACCCTTAATTTAAGGGCCTTAAACATAGTTAAATTGACCAAAATTTCAATGTATAAAATAGTTAAATTGAAGTTGTGTAAACCCGACTCTTAGAAATGGTGGTTGAGCTTAACACAACCTCACAAAACTATCTTATGAGGTGAGGATTGCCCCCACTTATAGACACTTTGTCATACAATCACCTATCCGAGCACTATTGGGCTTGGTCCGTGGACATAAATTGTGGGTGACCCGATAACGGAAACCTGATAGCAGGTGGCGCAATGGATCTTGGAGAGACTCTGATACCATCTTAGAAATCGTGGTTGAGCCTAACACAACCCCACAAAACCGACTTGTGAGGTGAGGATTGCCCTCATTTATAAACACATTGTCAGACCGTCACTTATCCGATGTGAGACTCTTAACACTAACAAAGCAGCTGTGTAAATTTTGACGAGAGTTTCTCAGCGAAATTATGAAGTATGGGTGTTTCTTCCAAGTTCAAGGAAGAATAACTAACATCAAATATAATAGGCTAAATTACACTAGAAGTCTTTTAAGTTGTTTAATTGTTACAAATTGGTCGTTCTTCTAACTTTTTCTTTTACCATTTAGGTTCTTTAAGTTAGTTAATTATAACAAGTTGGTCCTTCAAGTTTTTTCTATACTATTAGGTCATTTATGTTATTTAACCGTAACAATTTGAGAAATTTCAGATCTTAAAAATATAAGTTATTTGAGGCCTAAAAGTTACAATTAAATAACTTAAATGACCTAAGTGTTACGAAAAATATTTAAATGACTAATTTGTTACAATTAAATAACTTAAAGGACGTAAGTAATACGAAAAAAACTTAAAGGACTAGTTTGTTATAATTAAATAACTTAAATGACCTCCGATGTAATTTATCCAATATAATATTATTCCTTTGCAAAAAAATTCTGTAATATGGTTTATGAGGAATGCTAACAACACTCATTTTTCGACACTTTCTCTAACACTCACTCTTCTATTGGATGAAATCAATGTATGTCCCACCACTTTGTGCAGGTTCAATTTTCAAAGTGCATATCCACAATTATTTAAACCAATAAAAGAGTGAGTGATAAAGAGAGTGTTCAAGATAGTGTTGCTAACATTACTCATGGTTTATACGCATTTCATGTGATCTGAACGTGTCACTAATCTAGTGTGAGTTGTATGGACAATAAAATGTTTGAACTTACGGTATATTTGACGAGAGGTGCTAGGTAGCAGGTAAGAAAACATCAAGAAATTATCCCGAATAGTTTGAAACCGTTGGATTAAGGCCTTATACACAATACATGGGGCAGCTGGCAATATAATAAAGTGGAGAAGAGCAGTGCTATATCTCTAGAAAAATAACATCAAGAATTCTTCAAGAATAAAGAGCAGCCAATCACAATGCACTATTGATAAATAACATTTTCCGGTGGAGAAATGCAAGGAATGCAAGGTCGTGATGTTCTCGGGATATTATTTCTCGGGAGAAGTAGCATTTTCCATTAAAAATGTTGACTCCGGTGTCCTCCCACTTCATGCCCACAAAGTTGACACGGCTAGATTTTTTCCAGACGACATTAAGTGGAAAGATAGAGAAGAATTGCTTGAGTGGGCACATCGTCAAGCAAATAAGGCGGGATTTACAATTGTTACACAAAGATCAAGCTTGGTCAATCCAATGTGGTGCCTAGTGTGTAAAAGGAGTGGAGCTCACAAAATGCCGAAAAAAACCGAAGCATGCGACAACCGACTCAAGAAAATGTGGGTGCTTGTTCATGGTTAGTGGATATCTTAGTAGGAAAACAAATGAATGAGGATTGAACATTCTTAATGGAGTTCACAACCATGCGATGGAGCCGGCTTTAGAAGGACACATTCTTGCCGGTAGATTAAAGGAGGATGACAAGAAGATTGTACGTGACTCGACCAAAAGCAAGATGCTTCCAAGAAATATTTTGATAAATTTGAAGATCAAAAGACCACATTGCATGACAAATATCAAGCAAGTGTACAATGAACGTCAACAAATATGGAAGGCAAATAGAGGTTACAAGAAGTCGTTGCAATATCTAATCTTGAAGTTGGAGGAGCACAACTATACTTTTTTCTTAAGAACACAAAGTGAAAGTACTACAATTGAAGATATCTTTTGGGACCATCCAACATCCGTTAAGTTGTTTAACAATTTTCCAACGGTTTTGGTTATGGACTCCACCTACAAAACCAACATGTACAAGATGCTAATGTTTGAGGTAGTTGGGGTCACTTCGACCGATTTGACATATTCGGTTGGGTTTGGATTTGTGACACATGAGAAAGAGGAAAACTTTGTTTGAGTTTTAAAAATGTTGCGTAAACTTCTTACGTCAAAGATGAATATGCCTAAGGTGATTGTTACTGACAGGGATGGGTCTTTGATGAAAGTGATTAAAATTGTTTTCCCGAAAAGTTATGCAATGAATTGTTACTTTCATGTGCAAGCAAATGTTAAACAAAGGTGCATCTTAGATTGTAAATATCCTTTGAAAAAAAGGATGGGAAAGAGGTTTAACTTCGCGATGTTGTCAAGAAGATAATGAGGGCATGGAAAGCTATGGTTGAGCAACCCACTCAAGAGTTATATGCAAATGCATTAGTGGAGTTCCAAGATGAATGTAGTGATTTCCACTTTTCTTAAATTATGCCATGACCACCTTGAAAGAAGTGAAGGAGAAAATAGTGAGGGCATGGACATACCATGTGATGCATCTTGGTTGCAGAACCACCAACATGGTAGAATCGGCTCATGCTTTAGTAAAGAAATATTTGGACAGTAGTGTGGGTAATTTGGGTACTTGTTGGGAGAAAATACATGACATGTTGGTGCTTCAGTTCACTGCGATACAAACAACCTTTGGTCAGAGCGTTACCGTATTGGAACATAGATTCAAAGATGTCACTTTGTATTCTGAGTTAGGTGGTCATGTGTCTAGATGAGCTTTGGACAACATTGCTTTGGAAGAGTCACGTTGTAGGCAAACATTGTGCATGGACAAAGAAATTTGTGGTTGTGTTCAAAGAACTTCTTACGGGCTTCCATGTGCATGCGAAATTGCTAATAAAATCCTTGAAGACAAGCCAATTTTATTGGATGAGATACACCACCATTGGCTTAGGTTACGTGTAGGCGAAGAAAGTAATGAAGATGATTTTTCTGTCAAGGATGAGTTGAAGAGTATTCAAGAACGTCTCAAGAAACTCCCTTTCCAAATGAAGCTTGAAGTCAAAGAGGTTTTGCAGTAGTTGACATTTCTTGAAACCACCATGACGTCTCCACCACCACGAAAAGTACCAACCAAGGGAGCCAAGAAAAAAGTCGACATTGCGAAGTGTAAAGGAAAAATTACATCTTCTAATCGAATCCCTTCTTCGTGGGAGGTTGTTGATTCTCAAAATCCGGATAGTCAACCGTCACCATCACCAACAACTTCATCATTTAAAAGAAAAAAAGGTGCTCGTCTTGGTAAAACATCACTTTCCCCACTTCCACCACCTACGTGGTATCCAAAGCCTAAACCTATTCCGGTTATGAGGCCTATTGATTATATGTCACGCTTCATGCTTTCATTTATTGAAAAAGTGGTGGATGTTATAGGCGATGGACATTGTGGATTTCGGGCTATAGCCGAGTTCATGAGATTGACCGAACAAAGTCATATCATGATTCGTACACTTCTTATTCAAGAGTTGAAAGATCATAGAGATGGTTATGTTGAAGTATTTGCAGGTGAGGATCGTTATAACTACATTTTAAATGGCTTACATCCTCCCGCAAATATGGGAGGTTGTGCACATCTTGTTGATAAGTGGTTCACTGTTCCGGACATGGGACACATTGTTGCTAATTATTACAAAAGGTGTGTGGTCGTGTTGACATCTCTTGGAAAATCAGAATCTTTTTTCCCACTAAGAGGGTCACTACCTCCGGCTAAGCAAAAAACTCCAATAATGTGCCTTGGAGTAACTCCAATAAGATGCGGTAACTTGGGAAGATGAGTATTTGGATCAACATGAGTTGTTCCGAAAACTCATGGTTATTGAAAGTGGAAACAAACCACCGCAACCACAAAAGGAGTCAAACAAAGCGGCACCTATTTTGTTGGACACTCCCGAAAAACCAAAGCAACAATTTGAAGTTATTGCGGAAGATGAGGAAGATTCTATTTCACTTGATCTTCCACAATCACTTGGTCTTTAATGAGTGATTTTTTTTGTCGGTGTTAGTCTTTTTTTTTGTCGGTGTTAGTCTTTTTTTTTTGGTAGAAATTACACCGACGTATATTTTGGGGTCGAAATTGTAACGCCAATTTTTTGTGGCTAATATATAAGTAACATTATGTAATTTATATTGAAATATATGATAATATGACTTTTATGTGGTGAAACTAGGTGCAATACTTATTTATTCGTTATTAATGTTTACACATTTGATTTATTCATTATTACATTTCATTTAATTTCATCCTAATGTATGATTTTTTTCATAAAGCTTTTGTGAAGTGAAACATGTCCGAGGTTGCAAAAATTGAAGGCCGGGTTAGGTACTCCGCTTTTAAAAAGACAATTAAGGTTATGATAACGCCGACCGACTCTCTTGATGATTTGAAGGCACAACTTAACACTTATTTTGAGCATCTTGGTGAAAATAAATATACACGTCACTT
>Ga0315914_1007067_pt1 | contig 15687 bp, 8 predicted proteins | sample MpolenodulesMG_FD_203920 | JGI IMG/M metagenome (GOLD analysis project Ga0315914, IMG submission 203920) | Medicago polymorpha root nodule microbial communities from Los Angeles, California, United States - elongated nodules | ecosystem: Host-associated > Plants > Roots > Nodule | place: USA... | reverse complement strand
GAAAAGTAGTCTAGCACGAAGTCACAAGTAAAAAAAATTATTTTATACAAGAAATTGGTTCTTAATACTAAAATATAATCCCATGAGTTAAATTATATTAAGTTATAAGTTTTAAAAGAGATAAATTGTGAGAGCAAAAATATTAGAAGAGGAAGGAAATTAAATAATACTAAGTCGGATAAAAAGGAATTGAGTGAGAATACCAAGGTAATTTTTCAGCCCACAATCTTCGTTACCAATAGCAACATATTTTAGGACAAAAGGTTCTGGGTGTCCCATAGATGCTCTAAGGGATCCCCATCTTGAAGAGGATGGACCTCTAGCAAACTCAATACCATCAAGTGCTTCCTACAAATTCAGGTATGCAAAAATTGAATATACCATTGTTTCAAAAAGAATAGAAAAAACAAGAGTAGGAAAATATACTTGCACAAAAGGTTGGATGTCTTTTGTATCAATTTCATCGGTATGGCTGATGCCTGTATAGTAAAATCAAACACACATAAAAAGCACATTAAAGAAATTGTGGCTAAAAAAACCAACCCATAGTAGTATATGGCAATAAATGTAAAATATACCGTTGTTAAAAACCCATATTGGCGTTGCATTAACGTCCTCAGCTAACTACACAAGAAAATTGTTTCTTGTAAAAAGAATCGGAGGGAGTATCAATATTGAAATTTACAACAAAATCTTAAATGTGATTAAAAAGACTTACTAGAAGACCCTCATAAAAACCAAGTCCATCATCTGTCCAATACTTCCAAATATCATTAAAGTGTCCAGGTCTCTCTTCCCATGGTCCAACACTCTCTTTCCACCTAAATGCATTCCTTAATGTGACTCCTTCAACGAAACAACCACCTTTTGCAACAAAAAAGAAAAGAGAAATTGCATTAACAAAAATATGTTTTCACCTTAATTACTATAATGCTTAATAAGCCAGATTACAATAAAATGAGAAGTCTTAAAATGTTATGCATACCTGGAAATCTAAAAAAGGCTGGTTTCAACTTTTGAATCATTTCAACCAAGTCGCTTCGAAAACCATGTCCCTATAACAAATTTGAAATAAAAATGAGCATTGCCAATAGTTTATGATTAAAAAAACTAAAGAGTATGGGGTAGTAGTAGTTAGAAAAGTTTAATAGTTTTTTATATTCAACTCATATACCTTATATGTGTCTTGAGGCATAGCAGATACTTGGTCTAACCATATGGATCCTTTTTTAGTTGTTCTTAAGGTAAGACTTGCATTTGAACTTGATGCACCGGCTGTTATTATGGTTTCAATTTTTTTCCACTTTGCAACCTTTTTATTTGGTCTGCAAAATCAATATTTTTTAACGACAAAATTTTATTAATAACCAAATCTTTGTACAAGACTAACAGAAAACAACAAGACAAAAGCAACATTGCAAAAAACGTTGTATACAGGGAGAACATGCAAAAGAAAAGACAAATATTATTTCTATAATCATATATCTCTCTAGGATATAGTACGCACTTTATGATATGGCTAGAACCCAATATTGCTCCACCTTGTGCATCTCTGAATGAAACTGTCAAATCTAGTGGTCCTGTTGAACGATAATAGAACACTACCTTGTATTTCTTCCCTTGCACAATATTCTGAAACAATATTTCATCGCTAATCACCATACAAATCATTTAGGATCTTCCCTTCTAAAGTTAGAGTAGAGTTAATTATTGTTGTTTTTAGTGTGTAAGAAAGCATAATTACAATTTACATCTTTAAATTTCTAGAAATATGTAAGTACATTTATTATACCTTAAACTATGTCTACTCTACAGTGCACAAGTCAGATATTTCTTGCATCATGCACATATGTATTTTTTATTATTGAATTAATAAATTTCATGGTTAGGTCAAATAAGATATAATTGAACTTAACGATTTGAAAAGGCTTAAATGCATTTTTTGTCCCCTTTGTTTGCCGTCGTATTGATTTTGGCCCCCTAACAAAAAAAATGCAATATTGACCCCCTAATTTTCGCAACTATGCTGAGAAGCCGCCACGTGTCCCATAGAAGGGGTCAAAATCACAACTTTTTTGTAAAGATAAGGGGCCAAAAGAGCATATTTCCCTAAACATGACAAAATTAGGGGTTAAAATTGCATTTCTTTTGTTACGGGGCCAAAATCGCTACGATGGTAAACATAGGAGTCCAAAAGTGCATTTAAGCCATTTGAAAAACATACGTGTGCATGGTGCAATGTTATTTTATTTAGGCTTAAAGCAATTTTAGCCTCCTAAGTTTCAAGAAGTTGTGATTTAAGCCCCCTAAGAAAAAACTTCAAAACCGCCCCCTAAGTTTTTCCCATATGGCAGTTTTGGCCCCCTAGGCAAATTTTGACTCGGTCAACGCACAGACGTGTATTTTTAATTAAAAAATAAAAAAAATATTTTTTAAATAATTAAAAAAAATTAATTAAACAAATAAAAAAATCTTTTTTTATTTTTTTGATTAATTTTTTTAAAATAATTAAAAAATAAAAAAATAAATTTTTGTTAATTAAAAAAAAATTAATTACAAAAATAAAAAATTATTTTTTAAATAATTAAAAAAATACATGTGGCGTCCGCGTGTGCATTGACCAAGTCAAAATTGCCTTAGGGAGCCAAAACTGCCATATGGGCAAAACTTGGGGGCGATTTTGTAGTTTTTTTTCTTAGGGGGCCAAAATCGCAACCTCTTGAAACTTAGGGGACTAAAATTGCTAAGCCTTTTATTTATGCACATTAGACAAATTCCCTTAAACTGTTGTATGGAAGTTCTCTATGGGTATGTTTGGTTTGCAAAACAGTAAGTACTGGACAGAACAGTACAAGACATAACAGCACAACACAAGGCAGAACAGTACAAGACAATTTTTTTATAGTATTGAATAATTTTTTTGTTTTATACGATTTTTGGGGACGAAATGTTATTTTGGTATTTTAGACAACTTGTACGTGGGACAAAAAGTTGTACTGTGGTTTGGTGATGGACAAAAATATCAGTTTTTGTCATGTCCCTTGCCTCTAGTTTGTCCTGTACCTGAAACAGTTTATCAAACACTGAACAACTGAAGTTGTTCTGTCATGTCCTTCATTTTTTAGCAAATCAAACGCACCGTATTTCTTTTAGATTTTAGAAAATCAAGTGCATCAATAAATAATGATTGAAAATTATTGAAAATTTAATATCGTAATTGTGATAAAAAAAAATGTAAATATATAATAAATTATGTTCAAATTTCATTGTTGCCTAAATTTTGAAAGATAGTTAAAAAGCCCCAATATCAATCACGTTAAATCAAGGCTTGTTCAGTTTGTCTAACACAAACATGACATCCCCAAGTGTTGCATCAAATCAATTCTATGTTTTAATTTTTTTTTATGAAGGCTTGTTGCCAATTGCTCATATATGTTCTAATTATTCATGTTGTTTATAATGTTCATGTATGTGTCAATGCTTAATAGGTCATAATAAAGCATAGTTTTTCACAATATCAATGATCCCAAATGTGACACAACCTTAATTATTTCAAGTAGGAGTATGCATTAGTTTTTTTTGTTATTCTCACCATGCCCCAATAACCTGGGTTAGAAATTCCAACACCGTCAAATGGACAATTATCACATAGCACATCCATTCTCAATGCAACCTTATTGCGTTCAAAGCAAGAACTAAGCTCAGTCTCTACATGAATAGTTGTTTCTGTTCCAACTATGGTCCAAGGTGCAAAGTTTGATGGCATCTTTTTCCCCCCAGCTTCAAACCCTGAAACACAAATTCATATTTGAACACTATACATAATCAAAATCATCAATTTGGTGCAATTAATATGACTTCACGATGCTGATGTGTTGTTTTAATAAACAGTGAGAATCCTTTAAATACCTATTTTAGTGGAAATCATGGTAGGCCAATGTATTTAGCAGCCAATTAAAACAATGAGTGAGACATTCGCTAAAAAATTCTTCGTTGTGTTTATCATTTCCCTTGTTTTAATTCTTTAAGTTTTATGTTGTTTTTTAAGAAGATTTAAAGAAAGAGGAAATTAATGACCTCTGTTGTTCACAAGTTCAGACCATATTCCACCAGCTCCAGCATGATTGATCTCCTGTAAAATAAAAATGTTGAAGATTATTCTTTTCTCACATCGAGCTTTTGTGTGTCTTGTGCAAGCGATGTTGAATAAAACTTCGCTGATTCAAAAAAATAAAAAATTATTCTATTTAACCATGAAGAAATCAATTATTAAAAAATGTTTCATAAACCTTAAATTTGCATGAATTTAAAAGCTTTGTTATATTCAATTTTGAAGATATATGAGCATAATAATTTCCTACCTCATAAAATACTCCAAAAAGAGTGTCAGGCATTGGCCTTCCTTGAGCAGCATTTACAGCTAGAGTTGAAGTTTGTCCACCATCAGCATTACATTGAAATGCTATAAATGACACTATAATTAGGCACAGCCTAAGAAAACTACAACATGATTTTGAGAAAACCATTTGTTTTTCCTTTTTTCCTACCAAATTCTACAAGCAAACCCTCTAATTTCTATGTGTGTTTTTTGTTTTTTTAGAGACTCCAATTTCTCTGTGTTGTGTTGTGTTATTTTTTCTTGTCTTTTAATTTTGGTTTGTATTTATAAGACACTTTGTGCAGTTAATGTTAAAAATAGATAGACATGACTAAAAATATGCTAATTAAGACCCGAGTCATTAGCACATTTGCTTTCTATGGATCAATGTTACAGTTTTCTAAGGATCATGTTACAGCCAAGTTCTATTCTATGGATCAGTTTTGCTTTCTATTTACGTTCCTTTCCTTGTTTAGTTTTCTTAAGTAAAGATTAAGTAATAATAAATTAAAAAATAAAAATGCTCACAACACATTTTTTACACAGTAACTCTTCATCATCCCGTCAAAAAAAAAAAATATAGTTTACAAACACGCCTTATAAATTGATCACTTTTGTATGTATTGACTTCTTTACGAAATAAAAATGTAATTGCTTTTCAAAAAAAATGTAAAAATATAATGCTTTTTGTTACATAAAAAGAAAGTGTTTTAAGAGAGTGTGACTAAAATTTCTCTTACAAATATCATGTCACATTTTGCTTACACCTAAAAATAGTAGGGATTAGTTTTCGCAGTCGCGCGAAGGTTATTCTTGGTTTACCAAAAAAATATTTATCTAAGTTATTGGCCGAAAGCGGTCATTTGTCTGATTTAATGTAGCCGATGTCCGGGTAGACGAACGAAGGTTAGAGAGTTAAGAACAAACAAATTCAAGTTAGACTAATATTTCTCAACTCTACTAAGATCCACAAAGGTTGTGGATCAGTCAGAATCGGTTAAAGATGATGGAACTTGAGAACTCAACAACAAATCATGTGTTCCATAATTTAAACTCCACAAACTGAAACAACTATTTTCCTAGAGCAAGATAAGTGGTAGCAACACGTGCGTGGATAACAGGAATGGTAACGTGAGATAGGAAGAAGTTCAATCAAACATGTGACGCCACATATTCTTTGTAACTGACAGAAACACAGACCACTCACGAACTATAGCTGAGTATGGCGAGTCAAGAAAAAGAGAGAAAAAAAGAAGAAAAGAAGAAAAAAAATAAAAAAAAGAGAATAAGTTGTCAAGAACAATTTGTATCAATTGTTTATCACCAAAGGGTTTGCAAAAAGCAAAAGAGGATTTGTAATTAAATAAATTTTTTGTGTATATGCCAAAATTAGAAGAATGTTCCTCTAGACGATGGCCATTTTGAATTCATTTCCCCACATATATGACAATTCTTTTGGAACCAGGCCAAGTTACAACCCTTAAAAGACCTTAGTGATCTATGCTTTTATCTTTTCAAAATGGTGAGCTTGGATGGACACATAACCTAATCAGGATGTTAATAGGATTGTTGGATGTGAGTTCATGTCCCACAATTCCATTGTATTATAGTGTGCTATCTACTTACAAAGAAGTGTGTTAAGTGTGGTTCACTAGTAGCCGTGTTAATGACTTGAACTGCATGTCATGAATTTTGTGTTTCTGACATGTTTTACATTCACATTTCATTTCCAAATCAATGAGAAACCTGAGACTTGCCTGTGCAATTCATAGTTGAATCATGCATTCTAATCTTTCATATCAAATTGATTGATTCACAAAAGGAAAAAGGAATTTTATCAATTCATATTTTGCATCCAAACATTTTGTCCAAGGCTTGTAAATTTCATTTTGAGTCCTTTGCTTGAGGACAAACAAAGATTTAGGTCGGGGAGAGTTTGATAAGTGCCGGAAACCAGTTAAATAACATATACAATTCAGGCACTTTACTTACTTGTTTTGCAAGTTATCTCATGAAAAGCTCCAAAATAATAGATAAATGCTACTTTGTGCTTTTCATGTCTAATACCAACCATTCTTGTAGGAATTGACTTGCCAATGGACTTGAAGATCAAAAAAGGAGGAAAAGTGCACCAAGAGGCTCGCCACAGCGAGCCCACAGTGAGCTCCTAGTGAGGATAGGCAGATAGCACCAAAAATCAGAAGTCCAGGGCATGGCCAAGCGAGCTTATGGCCATGACAGCTTGCCATGATGAGGTTGTAGCGAGGATACGCAGAGAGCATGGAAAATCAAAAAAACAGGGTGTGGCCACAACGAGCATGAGCTCACCACAACGAGCTAAGGCAGTTTGGAGTCCTCATTGCTAATGTGACAGAAACCTACTGGTGAAGAAAGGTGACCTCGCTAAGCGAGCTTGGGCATGGATAAGCGAGAGTCCACTTATCAGACAAGGTATAAATAGCTCCAAAACATTTCAGAAGGTATCTATCACTTAATCTAGGGCGAAAACAGAGAGAAAGAGAGAGAACACTATTTAGCAAGGATTGAAGGTGGATTAACAACATTTCTTGAGAAATCAAGGCTTGATGGCAAATCAATTCATCTTTGTAAGGTTACCATGATAATGAGTAGCTAAACTCTTTTTGTTGGGATTAAATGTAATCAACTATACTAGTATGTATTCCTTTTGATTATGATATTGTATGATTCTAGTTTCACATGATATTGTTGTTATTCTTGCTTTCCATGCTTTAATCTTATAGATTTGAATTGTTATTGAAAAATACATTTCGAATCTAGGTTAGAAGAATGATATCTATTGAACTCTAAATCCTAGAAATAGCATTAGGTTTAATATTCACAACAAGTGTTGAGTCTTAATGCCATTATATTGATTAATAGGCTAAGAAATCGTCGATTAATCGATATGATTGAATCCTCAAACTTATTTAGACATAAATAATGTTTGTCGAGCAATACGTGAGAATATCGAGTTAGAATCCGCGATACTTATCACATGAATTCATACAAAGTAGGTTGATGAAGTTTAATCCATGATATTCATTTCTCTATGACAATTACATTTACGTAGATTTACAACTATTGAAACTAAACACTTTACAAACCCATCACTTAGAATTGTTGACGGTCTTAGAAATATCGCACTAGTCTCTGTGAAAACGACACAAAATATACTTACTTTTGTACTGCATCAACGGATCCAAATGGAATATGAAGAATTCGAATATAATATGAAGAAATTGTAAAGGAGGAGTCACCATCTAGAATATTTGGTGATGTGCAGGGTTTGTTACTACTAATATATCCCTCCAAATCTCTTCCAATAAGAAGAGAGTTACCTTTCTTGTATGATGCGGGATAATGGATAAGGTCAATTTTATAGGAAGATGGGTAGTAGTATTTAATTCAACCAAATCCTTTGGATCAGTACTGATCACAATGAAGATGGTTTCAGAGTTTCAGGAAGTCATGGGATCAATTTGCGATTAAAAGAATTAGAAGGTTGATACCATGAATATAAAGGATTCAATTCATTGATTAAATTTCAAAGTACATCAACATATAGATACAAAAGTTTAGATAAAATCTATGGTTCGTTACAATAAACATATTGGATTAGGATTTACAATTTGAATTTGAAAATAGATTACAATAACAAACTGTGACAATATTACTCCAACAAACTCAACCCTTATATTCTCTGCTTTCCAAGGGTATTATTATTATTTACGCACAATTTATGAACATTGTTATCAAAACATATCAAGTACTGTTAATGAAATTGGAGGGATCACGACATTCATCTCATTGCCGGGATTTTGAAGTGGACTTGTTTGTGGTGCGATCTGCATACATAAACAAACATAACTAGATATTAGATCCATGCACTGGTCTTTTTATTTTGTAACAAATTTATAACAAAGGAAATATATGAACCTTTTTTGGTTCTGTGAAGCTATTCTCATCAAGTATATTTTGAGACGCGAGAACAGTCTTTGTTGACCCTTTTAGGTTTTTGCTCACATATCCTTGAAGAGAAATCTTGAGATTCACTTGGTTGTTCCCTAAGTTTGCAATCTGAAGAATCAATTGTGTTTCACCATCATGAGACAATATTGAATTTGTAACAATTGACAAGTAGGAAATCTACTAAGACAAAAATTTACAAAACCTACTCTAATAGTGAGTTGGGGTTGACTAGTTTGAACTTATATTTTGGTGTTTGAGAGAACTTATGGAAATAGGTTATTTATGACATGTTTATGACTTGTTTTGACGCTATTTTCCTGAGCTCTTCAAAATAGCTTATGAAATAGTTTGTAGCTTGTTAGAGAAATAACATATACATAAGCTCTTATATGACAAGTGTTTAGGCTATAAGTACTTAATGAAGTGTTTTATGCAAACAAGACCTAGTTTTCTCCTATAAATTTTACATATGTATAATATAACTCCTCAGGAAAACAAATTAACAGATAACTATAGTAAAGAGTATGTATTTTTTACCTTTATTTTTAAGTGAGTATCATTATTTTGAGGATTTTTGCAAAGAATTGCAGATGCAGCCAGCGTTCCGGGATCAGGTGTTTGAAGTTGTGAGTTGATAAATGTTGCTCCATTTGACTCTTTAAACAGAACCTGCGTCCAATAGCTAGGAGTTCCATACGATTGATCGCTGTCAAAGACAATTGCATCTGGACTCCAACTACAAAAATTGCACATCTCAATGTTATCATCATGCAATAATAGTTTATCTTAAATCTTATTCATGAGTGGAACATGACACTTAATTAAAAGGAAATAGAAAGACATACTTTCTATCATTTGCATTTACCAAAAGTGGTGCATAAGAAGCCATTGCAACATGATCACTGCATTAGAAATGGAAAAAATATATAACTGTGAGTATAAAATTGTACATAATTTAAACCAAGATTAAAAGCTTGCAATGCAAGGATCAATAGAAAGGTGCAGTCTAACCTGTTTCTTTCTAATCCAATAAGGAATCCAGCTTCAGCCACACCAGCCAAAATGGTTCCAAACTTAGCTTGCTTGTCTCCTATTAGAGCATATTCACTCACAAAAGCCTATATATATAGGACATTCCAATTTTCCAAGCGTTAACTTAACAACCAAATTCTTACACAATATAAAAAAATATTTTGATACAAAAAGAAGAGAGCTACATGAGAATGAATACAAAACCTTTGGTCCATTGCGTGGTGACTTATCAAAATTACTACCAAGATTAAACATAGCTCGAGCATCATCTTTAGGATAATTCTGGTAAGAAATTTAGAGTATGAGAGAGATTAATGTAAAAATTGGAAACCAAATTATATACATAATGTTTATCTAAGAAAGTGAAACATGAAATTGTTAAGGTTATAAGAGATAGGATATTTACTTTATATTCATATAGATCGGCTGGGTGATCTAGCGGCTTCTCATGAGCATCACAATTTGAAATAATTTGAATATCTGGATAAGATTGCCGTATTGCTTTGTGGAAGGCCAAGTAATTTCCTAATCAACAAAAAAAAAATTAAAAAAAAGGTCAGATTACATATTTGACTTTTATTTACCACTTAACAAATATTTGGAGAAAAAAATTCGTCATCAACATAAAATTAAGAGCATCTGTAACCAGAGTTATTTTCAAGGTTCCTAAACTTAAGAATTAGTTGTTGAAGATGAAGTCTAGCACGAAGTCACAAAATAATTTTTTATACAAGCAATTAGTTCTTAATACTAAAATGTAACTTCATGAGTTGCATTATTTTAAGTTGTAAGTTTTAAAAGAGATGTATTATGACAGAAACAAATTTTGAAGTTGCTTAACTTGATTTGAAATAATAGATATAGTCCATAAAAAGGAGTTTAACAACTACAATTTATAATAGAAGAAGAGGGAAATTAAAGATGCCCTAATATATAAAAAAAAAAATAGAAGAAGAAGGAAATTAAATAATTAAATCACATAGTTCCTAGATATGAGGAAAAGAGAAAGAATACCAAGGTAATTTTTCATCCCACAATTATTGCTACCAAGAGCAATATATTTTAGGACAAAAGGCTCTGGGTGTCCCATAGATGCTCTAATGGCTCCCCATTTTGAAGTGGCTGGACCTCTAGCAAACTCGATACTATCAAGTGCTTCCTACAAATTCAGTTATGCAAAATTAAATATACTAGGGTTTCGAAAAGAATAGAAAAACCAACTTCTTCATGGGATGGGAAACAAATAAGAGTAAGAAAATATACTTGCACAAAAGGTGCGATGGCACTTGTATCAACACTATCAGTTTCACTGAGGCCTGTATAGTAAAATTAAACACACATGAAAGGACAAATTTAACAATCACTTTTTTAAAACATTTGTAGCAAAAAAGAAAAATAGTGGTATATAATGTAAAATATACCGTTGTTGATGACCCATACAGGCGTTGCACCAATGTCCTCAGCTAGCTGCACAAGAAAAATAGTGTATCAATATTGAAATCTACAGCAAAATAATTTTATTAATTAAATTTATATTAAAATGTGAATAAATAGATCTACTTGAAGACCCTCGTAATAACCAAATCCCTCGTCTGTCCAATAATTCCAAACATCATTAAAGTGTCCGGGTCTTTGTTCTTGGGGTCCAACCGTATCTTTCCACCGAAATGCGTTCATTAATGCTCCTCCTCGAAGAAAATTACCACCTTTTTGCAACAATAAAAAACGAAATATTGCATTATTGGAATTTTGAACTTATTGAATGATTTAGTAACAACGTGCCAAATTTAATTTGTATTAGTATTAATATGTTTTCTCTTAGATTACTATAGCATGCTTAGTAAGCCAGAAAATGTTATGCATACCTGGAAATCTAAAAAAGGCTGGTTTCAACTGCATTATCATTTCAACCAAGTCACTTCGGAAACCATGTCCCTATTATACCAAGGCAAATTTGAAATTAAAATGAGCATTGTCAATAGTTTCTGATTAAAAATTAAAGAGTATAGTTATAGTAGTTAAAAAAGTGTAATAGTTTCTGAGATTCAACTCATATACCTTATATGTGTCTTGAGGCATAGCAGATACTTGGTCTAACCATATGGTTCCTTTTTTAGTTGTTCTTAAGGTAAGACTTGCATTTGAACTTGATGCACTGGCTGTTATTATGGTCTCAATTTTTTTCCACTTTGCAACCTTTTTATTACGTCTGCAAAGTCAATTTTTTTGTTAACAACAAAATTTTATTACTAACCAAGTCTTTGCACAAGACGAACGGAGACCGACATAATATAAACAATATCGCAAAAAGTGTTATATATAGGTGGGATACACAAAAAAAAGACAATTATTGTTTCTATGATCATATATCTCTCTAGGATATAGTGCTCACTTTATGATTTGGCTAGAACCCAGTATTCCTCCACTTTTTGCATCTCTGAATGAAATTGTCATATCTTGTGGTCCTGACGAACGATAGTTGAGCCCTATCTTGTATTGTTTCCCTTGCACAATATTCTGAAACAATGTTTCAGAATATGAAAAACACACTTGTACATGGTGTAGTATTATTTTATGGGTTAATATGTTTTTACCCCTCGTAATTTGGGCGAGTTCCGGTTAACCCCCTGTAAAAAAAAAAGTTTAGATTCCAACCCTATAATATGAAGATTCTCCACAAAACACCCTTGTAATATGAAGATTCTCCACAAAACACCCCTGACCTCATCCAGACGCTGACGTGGCACGCCACTGTGTAATTATTTTTATTTTTATTTTTTTTAAAACCTGACACGTGTGTAATGGACACTGACGTGACACGCCACTGTGTAATTATTTTAATTTTAATTTTTTAAAACTTCAAAATTAATTTTAAAAAATTTAAAAATAAGAAAAAAAAAATTAAAAAAACGAAAAAATTTGGATTAAAAAATTAATATTTTTTTACCAAAACATTAAAAAAATTAGCTTATATTATTTTTTTCGAATGCTTTTAAAATTTTAATTTAATTTGGATTTTTTTTAAAAAATTTCAAAAGTTTCAAAATACAGTAAGTTTAGAAATTTTTTTATTTTATATATAATTTTTTGAGAAATATATATATAAAGAAAACAACCCCTTTCAGTTTTTTTGGACTGACTATTTCTTTTCAAAAATGCCCTTAATTTTCAATACAAATAACACATGTAACAAATAGATAAGAATAAATTTAAATATTAAAAAAATTTCCAGATTTTTTTTATCCTCAATTTTTAAATATTAAAAAATATTCTCAAATCTGTAACACGTTGTAAAAAAAAACTTGAAATCAAATTTTCGAAAAAAAATCTAAATTTTTAAATAAATTTGTATCCAGATTTTTAAAAATTAAAATATTTTCCAGATTTTTTTTTTGTTGAGAAAATTTAAAAAACTTCTTTTTCGAAAAAAAAAATCTGTTTTAATTTCGAAAAATATATATTTCCATATTTTCGAAAATAATTTAAATTTTTTTCGAAATAAAAATTTTGAAATATGTATTTCAAAATTTTCGAAAATAATTTAAAAAATTTATGGAAAATTAAAAAAAAATTTAAATATATATTTTTCGTAAATTATAAATTTTGGAATTTTCCGAAAATGTATATTTCAGAATATTAAAAAAATTTGAAAATTATTTTTTGTAATAAAAAAAAATCCTGATTTTATTTTTAACTTTTACAAATTTTTTTAATTTTTTTAAAAAAATGAAAAACAAAATTAATTATACAGTCAGCATGCCACATAATCAGATATGCACAGTCAGCATGCCACTCAACTCGCCACGTCAGCAATTCTGCACAGTCACATGGTTCAGGGGCTAAAATTAAAGAATCTTATTTTACAGGGTTGGAATCTAAACTTTTTTTTTTACAGGGGGTAAACCGGAACTCGCCCAAATTACAGAGGATAAATACATATTAACCCTTATTTTATTTATGCACATTAGACAAAGTCCCTTAAAGTATGATATGGAAGTTCTCTATTTCTTTTAGATTTTAGAAAATCAAGTGCATCACTAAATAATGATTGAAAAATATTAAAATTTTAGTATCGTAATTGTGATAAAAAAAATGTAAATATATTATAATAAATTATGTTCAAATATCATTGTTGCCTAGATTTTAAAAGATAGTAAAAAAAAAAAAAAGCCCGAATATCAATCACTTTAAATCAAATGCTTGTTTAATGTCCAACATAAACATGACACCGATGGGTGTTGTTACATTAATCATTTCTATATGCTAAATTATTCATGATGTTTATAATGTTCATGTATGTGTCAATATTGATAGATCAGAGTTAAGCATAATTTTTCACAATATCAACGATCCCAAATCCAGGAGTTTGATTATTATTTTTTTTTTATTCTTACCATGCCCTTAAAACCTGGGTTAGAAATTCCAACACCATCAGCTGGGCAATTATCACATAGCACATCAATTTTTAATGCAACCTTATTGCGTTCAAAGCTAGAACTAAGCTCAGTCACTACATGAATATCTGCTTCTGTTCCAACTATGGTCCAAGGGTCAAAATTTGATGGAACCTGTGTTCCTCCAGCTTCAAACCCTGAAACATAAATTCATATTTGAACACTATACATAATTAAAATCATCAACTGTGTGCAATTAATGTGACTTATTGGTTACTCTCAAAGAAGTACCCGTGTCCATTATGTTAAAATAAATACATTTTTTAATTCTTTGAATTTTCTATTATTTTTTGGAAAATGTTAACTAGTGCCCCCAAATACCGATTAAGGATACTAAAAAAAGGAAATTATATAATAGTTATTGCATTAAAAATTGTGTAATCAATCCATTAAAAGTCAAAAAGTTTCCTTTTTTAGTAATAACTTCATAAATCCTTAACTAGTGCTCTCAGGGCGCCGGTTAGCACTTAGCATGACGCTTATTTTTTAGAAGTTTTAGAGAAAATGGAAATTAATGACCTCTGTTGCTCACAAGTTCAGACCATATTCCCCCGGTACCAGCACGGTTGACCTCCTGTAAAATAAAAAATTTAAATACAAATAAACATCCAAATTATTCTATCTAACCATCAAGAAATCAATTATTTAAAATGGTTCATAAACCTTAAATTAGCATGAATTTAAAAGCTTTGTTATATTTAATTTTGCAGATATGAGCATAATAACTTCCTACCTCAAGAGATATTCCAAAAAGGGTGTTAGGAATTGGCCTTCCAGCTGATCCAGCATTTACAACTAGAGTTGAGGTTTGGTTACCATCAGCATTACATTGAAATGCAACAAATGACACTATAATTAGGCAGAGCCTAAAAAAACTACAACATGATTTTGAGAAAACCATTTCTTTTTACTTTTTTCCTACCAAACTATACTAATTCTACAAGCAAACCCTCCAATTTCTTTGTGTTTTTTTTGTTTTTTGTTTTTGAGAGACACCAATTTTATTGTATTGTGTTATTTTTTTCCTGTCTTTTAATTTTGGTTTGTATTTATAAGACACACTTTGTGCTATTAATGTCAAAAAAATAGATAGATGTTACTAAAAATAAGTGAAGACCCGAGTCATTAGCACATTTGCTTTCTATGGATCAATGTTACAGTTTTCTAAGGATCATGTTACAGCCAAGTTCTGTTCTATGGATCAGTTTTGCTTTCTATTTACGTTCCTTCCTTGTTTAGTTTTCTTAAGTAAAGATTAAGTAATAATAAATCAAAAAATTAAAATGCTAACATTGGTAGTAAAAAAATGCTAACAACACTTTATTTACACACTAGCTACTCAACATATTCTTTCTTTAATTGATCTATATTTTAAAAAATATATGTTATAGTTTACACGCTCGCCTTATAAATTGACAACTTATGTACATATTGTCTTCTTTAAGAAATAAAAATGTACTGGCTTTTCAAAATGAAAAAAAAAAAAAATGAAAAATTAACTGATAAGTAACAAATAATGTTTTTTGGTACATAAAAATGAAGTGTTTTAAAAAAGTGTTACTAGAATTCTCTTACGAATGTATCCATGAGCATAGCTTAATTTGTAAGAATATTGCGGTATGCATGAGTCAAAGTTCGAAGTCATAATTCTCTTATTCAGCTTAAAGAGTGAATATCTAGCCATCATGCTCCTCTGACAAAAAATTTATTTCTCTTACATTTTTTTTAAACACTCTTACAAATATGTTACTTTTCGTTTACACTTAAAAATAATGAGTAAATAGGCAATTACCCCCCCGAAATTGTAAGTTTCGTCAATTACCCCCCTGAAAT
>Ga0315914_1007064_pt1 | contig 15693 bp, 6 predicted proteins | sample MpolenodulesMG_FD_203920 | JGI IMG/M metagenome (GOLD analysis project Ga0315914, IMG submission 203920) | Medicago polymorpha root nodule microbial communities from Los Angeles, California, United States - elongated nodules | ecosystem: Host-associated > Plants > Roots > Nodule | place: USA... | reverse complement strand
ACAATTTAATTGTGTGGAAGTGAAGTGTCTGAAGTTCGAACCCCAGCCTCTGTATATAATATGTAATATTTCTACCAATTGAGCTAAGCTCAAGGGGATTTTTAGAGTCCGCTTTAATTTGCTGATTATTATTTTTCGTAATTTTTATTTTTATGTTTTGCCTCTCTTTTTGAGGTTTTTGTTTGGCCTCCCCTCTTGTATATATTTATCTTTTTTTTTTCAATATCTATATTATTATGGATTAGACGGCATGGGATGGGGATTGCCCGGAGATACCAACCTAGTTGGAATGGTAGCACCCCTTGATGCCCCACATATTTCTTAACTTATTGAAAGAAAAAAAAAAAAGAGTGAGATAAAAAGAAAATAGGGTGTTGAATTGATTTATGGAATTTAGAATGTTGAAATATAAAAGTTTGTTAGTAAAAAGCCTATAATGGAAAAGGTTTTTTTTTTGGGGGGTTTACAAGGCCAAACAAACAAACAAAAACAAAAGAAAAACGGAACAGAACAAGAACAAAACTACCCTCTAGTGAAAAAAGTTCCAACAACATCATTGCTTAGAAGGGTTAGCAGGCCTTTAGAAGGAGAAACATGAATTAACAAATCATTATTTTAGATGTAACAAACAATGACATTGCTTTCTAAAAGAAGCTCTTTAATTAACATTGCATAAACATGGTACTTCACATAAGGACAATTGATGAGGTTGATACAAAGAAGAGAATCAAAGTAGCACACTATCGGCAATACCAGTATCCTATGCCATGAAAGAGTTTCCAAACAAAATTGACTCTCTCTAATAGTAAGAGCTTCCATGCTTTGCTAATGGAAGTTAAGTACTCAAAATTGGTCATTCGTAATCAAAGAATGAACACTAGACATACACAAAGTTCCTAAAGAATAATTTGACCAAATTCTTCTATCCACTTCAATTTCAACAAATGGAAGGAGGGATCTAGGGATCCATCCAAGAAACTAGCAGTGAGACAATTGCTCAAAATTCCAAATTACGGCTTATCATCTAGGTCAACCATATCACAAACCGCAACCTCACATCGTGAGTATTAATTAATAAAAAAAAATTCCCCAAGTTTAGTATAGGAAAAACTAACTTGTATTCTTGAGGTATAAGTTAAAAAAACTAAATATATTTTTATTTTTAAAATTGTATATTTAATGTCTTAAAAGTTTTAAAAACTATATTTTTAATATAAAACATATGTCTTAATTCTATTTTAAGTTCTTTAATCTCCTTAGAGCACAAGTTATCATAACCCGTCTAGTATTAGCATCAACCCACTTGAATTGTCTAAGAAAAACTAGTTGAACGACCATCACCCTACAACTATAGCTTCAAATTAAATATATTGGTGGGGCAGAGATTTAGAATTTATAATTAAGCTTCAAGATAGTCTATTTTGGAGACTAAAAGTTGGCCTCACAAATTAAGCTTAAACTTTTGCAGTATTGATCTCTAAAGTATTGCAACTGTACGACTTTAGCTCCTCACATATTTTGGAGAAATTTTGGCCTCTTAATATTTTTATTTTTCATTTGTGATTTAGTAGTTCTCTCTATAAAAAATTATAAAATGTATACTAAGGTGATATTATTTATTGATGTGACATCAATACTTTTTTATATTAATAACTGCCAAAAGTTTGAAATTATAATTTTGTAAAATTTTTTGTTCTTCTCATATGTATGCGTTAATTTTTGGTGATTTCAGTTGTGAAAAAAAGCCATGTTAGTTATGAAAATTGAGTGTCATGTCATTAAATAGCGTCATCTAACTTAAAATTTGGAAGAAATTGAGAGGTGGACTACCGAATCACAAAGGCGAAAAATATAAATGGACAAAATCGCCCAAAAAAATGAAAGGTCAAAATTGTACAATCATGGTAGGAAATTGCTACTTATAGCGACAACAAGGCTAGCGGTAATTTCACGACTATTGTTTACATAATATTTTTCATAAATTATAAGCATTTCCTCCCATGTTTTCTGGTAATTAACAAATTCAATTGACTAAATCTTTTACCATTATATCCAATGAAAAATACTTGTATGATAACAATAATTTGAGCACATCATTTAGGGATACAAACATATCATGAGTGTGCCTAAATGGTTTAGATTATTTTTATAAACACTTGTTATTTAATTATATTTGATTTCTACCTTCTTTTTTTTTAAATACATGAGTGTGCCTAAATGGTTGTGGCCATCTAAGATTTTATTAATTTAGCAATGAATAATACACAATAATCATTATGTAAAAAAAAACAATAATTAGATATCGAACTTCTGACTATTTACTTAAAAGGTTCAAATCTTTTACCATTTGAATCAATTTATTGTTGGTATAGTACAAATATAAGAATTAAAATTTAAGAACAAGTTACTCATGGTTCCAACAATACCAATAAAGATATAATAGAAAAAATATTTATTTATTACAATTATAAAATAAGATATTCTTATATGAACATAAGAATTTCTAACCATTCATCTTATATGAGAAATAGGATTTTTTAACCGTTCAAGAAAGAATATATTCCCGTTGAAAATTCCAAAAGGAATTTATAAACCCACTGATCTCTATTTTTTTCATCATTAATAAATCTTTGCTCCACTTGCTGGTCTGATTTGCATGAAGTCAAAGTGTGTGAGCCTCTCGTTGGAGCCTAGGGACGTAAATGAAGTTGACAGGAACGGTGAGTTTGTTTTGGTAAACTTATGCGACAATTAGAAGTGTCATATATGTTTGGTCATAAATAAAAATAAATAGATATTGATTTAAAAACTAAAGCAATAGTCTCATAAGTCATAACTTAACCGGTAAAAGTACTGAAATTGTTAGGTCATACGTCATTCGAACCCCAACACATCCACTTTGTATGTGAATTTATGATGGTTTTGTTATTTCGTTTATCTACAAAAGAAAAAAAAAACTAAAGCAATACAAAGAGAGTAAAAATACAATGAGAGAAGGATTATTATATAATACAAAATAGTTATACAAATATCATTTATCTAATTATTATATGACCACAGTATGAGTTGAATCAACAATTTTGTAGCAGTCTTTACATATCTCTTGGTTGAACTCCAAATCACAAAGGTTAATTTTTTAAAAAACCGAAGGATTAACGTAAAAAAATTACCCCATCTCAAATCCAAATATTTAGTTTCACAAATATAGATATACACATTATCTAATTATTTCCATAAAATAAATTTATTCTCTTTTTCCATTTTATATGTGCGCCTAACTTGTTTAGATTTGTGACTATTATGTGCGCCTATCTTGTTTAGATTTGTAAACAAAAAAAAAAAAACTTGTTTAGATTTGTGACTATTATTATATGCGCCTAACTTGTTTAGATTTGTAACAAAAAAAAAAAACTTGTTTAGATTTGTGACTATGATACATAAACATTGTCCACTTCCAACACTACTAGAAAATATACATTTAACAAATCGCATGAAGAGATAGGTGACGTTTAAGATGGAGAATTAAACAAATCGTCCACTTAACTACCGCTAATTTGTATTAGAAAGCAATTTTCAGTGGTGTGGTGGATGCTTCCCTTGACCTTGTGTGTTTTTATTTTCTCTATTGGCTGGCTCTTGTGTAATGTAAACGGTAGAGTGTAGTCATAGAGTAACTTCAATTTGTTTTGTTTAATTGTGTGACTAAAGTAGACTTTGGTTAATATTTCAAACTGATTTAAATATTAATTGATTTATATTCAAATATATTTATCTAAGAGTCAATTGAAGAATATAACATGAGGCCAAAAGGGCAGTTTGAAGGTTAAAAAAATGGAGATTTCAAACTAAAATGGAATTAATTCCCGAGGTAATACATTTTTTTCAAAAACATGTGAATAGTTTGAAATCAATTTTATGTTTGTAAACTTAATTTTATATATCTTAAAATAATTCTAAATGAGTGTAAGACATAACTTAATTGACAACGTCAATGTTGTTAGAGTGGATACATTCATGGATACATTCATCCAAACTCAAAACGGAAACTTTAGAGTTGTGTGTGCGAATTTTAAGTTGTGTTTACCAATTCATATAAGATAATAAAAAAAATCCAAACATGCAATTATTGTTTGTTCATTTTAAGGTGGGCTCTCACAATCATAACATCTTGATCTTATGGAAAATTATTACTCCCTCCGTTGTCAATTATAAGCAAATTTTGACATTTTAGGTTCATTTAATTAATGATGTACGTGGTTCATAATATAAATCATATACATTATTAATTGAATTAACCTAAAAAATCAAATTTACTTAATTGACAACGGAGGGAGTAAGATGGTAATTGATTATTAGTTTTGCTAATATTTGTTGTTTCTAATTGGATCGAGGCTCCTTCTTGGTTGGGACCCGAGTCCAATCAAGACCCCATGCAAAACAAGTTTCATATCATCGATTTGCTACAAATCCCACTGGATCACGGTCTGAACATTTAATCTGGACCATCTAGTCCATGTCTAATGTTGTAACCACCCACATATCATTACAAGTGTCCCTTACCTGTCTAAGTGAAAGCCTAATAGCCAAAAAGCCTACTTCTCCTTTATAAATACCAATGCACATGTTTCTTGTCAACTCATGTTTCTTGTCAAGAAAAATGTGCATTTACCAGACAATGGAAACCCATTTTCCATTCTATGTGTTTCTCGTGTATCCTATATTTTTAAAAATACCTTTTATTTGGATTATATAATCCAAACTCCTGATCACGAAGCAACATATGATATTTTAGGCTATTGATCGACGAAATTAGCAAGTGCACAAAATCGTAACAAGTAATAAAGTAGTAAGTTTATCGTTCTCCACTAAGATTGTCGTTCAACTTAGCAATTAGCAAAACTTATTTTAAAGAGGAAAATTAAAAGAGAATTGAATAGGTTTGCAGGGTTTACCTAATTGCTCTATCCAATGCAAGATTAAGCTTGTGATTAAGATGACTAACGATGATTAGGGAATCCTTGAATCCCCCTTCGTCTTTGTTGGAATTAACTTAGAAAAAAATCAGTTATGTGGTGTTTAGTTATGATTTAAGAAAATAAATTTAGAAATCCTTATTAACTCTAACACAACATCTGCGGTTAGATAACCTAGTTATAATTATGGCGTTACCGGAAGAAAGATTTAGAAATTACGAAGTTTCATACTTAATTACATTAACTATAATTAAGAAATAAGCAATTGGAACTGCCATGAAGAAAGTAACAATTTTGGGTTGTCAATCCTACTAATTCACTACATTTCAAGTTTCAAGATTAACGATACATATCCTCAATTGAAAAAGCATTAAGCACATGCAAGAATGAATTAAATAGGACACAAGAAAAGCATAAGTAAATAAAAAACTTTATTATCTAAAACCAACAAATAAGAAGGGGTTCATCTTAGAACCCTAACCAACGAGGTTTAGTTTCTCATGACAACATACATCTTAACAAAATAATAGAAAAACATACCCTAGAGAGAACAAGAGGAGGATGGAGATCATCTGCCTTGGAACTCTGACGTTTGAGCCTTGCCTTGAACTGATAGCTTTCTGAATGAATAATAATATGAGCAAGGTCTATATTTATAGTAAATGATTACTTAGGGTTTAAGAGAATAAAACTGAGCTTTTTCTACCGTTTTAGCTTGAAAAACAAGCTGCAAGAAATTTCTGCCTGCAATCGTGCATAGGAGCCGCATACAAGGGCACATGAGGCATATGGCCGATGTGCTAATGGCGCATGAGGCAGCCCCGATGTTGTCAATGACTTGTTGATGAATTCATGATTGGTAGTTGTTATTGCTGTTATGAGATGTTGTTGTTGGTGATTGATGTCATGGGTAATCATAATCATAGATCTTGCTATGAATTTGTGTTGTTCTTGAGAATTTTCATGAAAATTGGGTCAAATGGTGAATTTTGTCGGAATGATGTTTTGAATCAAGTTTTATATGGTTTTGAGTCCCTTTTTATGTTTATAAATGTTTGGACAAACTTTGGGATCAAATTTGAGCTTAGGGGATTCGAAATTGGGATTTTGGGGTGAAAAATGGAGTTTTCCCGAGAGCTACCTGTCATGGCGAGTGATGCAGATATCTAGCTCGCCATGGCGAGTGATGTGGTCGTCGTGGTGAGCTGCACAGTGCAGCAACTCGTAATTTTTTCGTTTTAGGGTTTTGGGGGTCGATCGGAGTTTTCTAAAACGCTTTTTTCAACATGTTTAACTACTGTTTTCACTGATTGATCTACTGGAACATCTTATGGATTGTGATTGACCTGATTTCGTGATTTGAATTTAACTTTCGAAAAATATCCAAGAACGTCGATTTTTCCGAAACTTGTTTTTCTTAAGAAAAAGGGATGGGGTTAAAGTTCTATACTAATTTTATGATTTCAAAAATTGGTTGTGACTTGTTTCATTGAGTTTTAACTTGTTTTGTTTTGAAAATGGGATTATTTTTGGAAAAGTGATAAAGAGAGACAAACTTTGTGATTTTGATGATTTTGTTGTAGTTAGCCGGTGAAGCTCACATGTATACTCAACTGCAGTCATATGTGATCTAAGTGTATACATAGTTGAGGCATTAGAGTTTGTTTACTTGGTTTTGGTTCAATCGTCTCAATTGTGTTAAAGTTGTAAATGATAGACGAACTTTGTCGAAAATAATCTTTTAAGGCCAAATACCTTGCAAATATTTTGTGACTAGGTTAGTATGTTTATATAAAGATATTTGAGTGATGGGTAGGTGTTAAATATGATGTTTATCATAGTGTGGTGTATTTCCTCCTTACTTAGATTATGAGAAACTGTATGGGATTGTTGAGTTGTAATGATGTAGTTGTTGTTGACTAATGCATGTATGCTATGTGATGGTGACATTGTTGGTGAGTACATATATGTTAAATAATGGTGACGATGATAGTGAATATGTTGTTGAATATATGTATGGTGTGTCATATGTTCATGCATAAGTCTTAGGATGTTTACATCCAGTGGAGGTGGTTTAGGATATCTATATCGAGTGGTGTGATTTGAATACTTTGTATTCAATGGTTATGATGTTTTTGTTGTATCATGGGGTGACGACCTGTTGTTGGTGATGGTACCGTGTCCATATAGGAGTCGTGTCTAGGCGTGTAGTACGTTCTTGCATGAGTCCTAATTGTATATGTGGTTGGTGATGTGATTTGATTGGTGAAATGGGTAATTGTGATGTTGTGAACTTGTTTGTGTTGATGAATGATTTGAAGTTGAATTATCCGTTGTGCAATTAACTGAATTTTAGTTCAATGTATTTATTTTCAAATTGTTTATATTGATTATGATTGATGTGAAGCTAACCCCAGTGGTTTTGACCGCCTACCTGTTTGTATGAATGGGTAGACAGCGTGCATGAGTAATCTTTTAGCTTTCTTGGTGAGTGCTTGAGGATAGCGGGAGCTATCTCCGTTATTAGTTTTTTTTGGAGTCTTAGATTAGGCTCTGATTAGGATGTCAGTGTTTATGTTGTACTGGACTTATTTTTGTTGTGAGTTTACCCGAGTGTAGGGATTTGGAGATTTCATTTGGTGATGTATGTTGATTTCATGACATGTATATTTTGGAGTTGTATGTTTATATCCGCTGCGACTGTTTGAGAAATTTTATATATGCATGTTGTTTGGAAACCTTTTGAAGACGTAACGTTTATTTCTTGAATATTTGTATTATTCGCATGTTTTATCGCTTTAATAGAAGTAGGGCGTTACATAAACTTGATGAATATTATTGTCTTTGAGTTGTAAAAATCATTTGAAATTAATTATGTCATTTACTTTCACTTGATTATGTTTTGATTATGAAATGTGGACTAACCCCCAGGGTTTGTTTGGTTGACTGCCTACCTTATTCGTATGGATGGGTAGACGGCGTGCAGGAGTAGTTTGCTTTAGCTTGGTGAGTTGCTGGAGGTTAGCTTTGGAGCTACCTCGTTTTGCTTTTGGGAGTCTTAGAGTCGGGCTCTGATTTAGGGGTGTTTGTCTGTTTATTTACATTCATGACTTGTTGAGATTTTATATTTGTTGATGTAGTATGATTATGTGACATGCTATTTTGGAGATTTTTTATTTTAGCTAATGATGAGATGTTATTATTATTCCACTGCGACGTTTGAGAAAATTATTTATGCATGTTGAACTTATAGAAGAAGTAGCATCTAGATCCTTTGTAGAATTGTATTATTTGCGTAATTTATCGCTTAAGGGGTTTAGGGTGTTACAACTATCAACTTTATTCTCCCCATTTAAAACAACATTACTCCATATTACCTCTTGTCATCATTAATAACCTTATAAGACACTAATTCCATTTTACCATTAGCAGACTCCTTACTCTCCGCCACAAATACACCATAAACTAGTGCTTTGCCACACCTTCATCGTCCTTTATAAACTCATTCACTTTCATCATCCTTACTTAATTCCATCTATTACCCCTAACATCATTCATTAATTAACACACAAATTTCTATTTCCATTCTATTTCGTCTTATCAATTCTCTCAACATCTATACTCTTAAATCGACCACGCTCTATTTATTTTAACTTAAGGTCGTTACTTCAACATTATCCCTTACTTTAGCTTACGCCTTTATATTTCCAATTAACTTCGTCTTATTTCTTCACCAAGCATCTCCATTACCTTAAATCACTTCACCACCCTACTTGTTCATTTTGGCTTTACACCTTACAATATACGGTGATTCTTCGTCTTAGTTTTAAGCCCTTACCTCATCATTACTTCCACTTATAAATTCCTACCTTCATATATTGACTCATCTTCTTCGCCGTCTACAGAGGTCGCTAACACCATAATTTTATTTTACTTAGGTTTGTACTCTTTAATTTTAACTTATGTTATTAGACACAACCTTTACTTAGGTTTCTTCTATTATCTTCGTCTCTTGTTTATGAACTATTCCTAAAACAATCCCCTTTTCTTCACTTATCCCCAAGGTCGCTCCTAGAGTTTTTTAGGTCTTAGGCATAATATGAGAAAAGGGCCCCTTACATAATACGTCATAAATTTTGTTAGCTCATTGTTGTGATTTTCGTTTTTTTTCTTCGTTTTTCACTACCAAATAAATAATTTTTTAAGGCAACATCTGAAAAGAAATCAAATACACCTAAGAAAAATAGGACATGTGAAGTATATTGAAATTTTAGCACAAGAAAAATAGAGAATGAAATTTTAGCACCTAAGAAAGTTGACATTACTATATTGAAAAATCGAGACTGAAATTTAAGCACCTAAGAAATTTCAACTATATTGATTAAATTTTTTTTAAATCATTTCAATCAATTCAAGAAAGTTGACATTACTATATTGATATAATTTAATTTAATTTTTTGGAACCTGAAAGACAAGATTATGATTAATTTCTGTAGTAAGTCCATTTTCAACTAAAATATAATTTATTTTGATATAAAATCATCTCAATTTCTTGGATAATAAATATCACCAATATTTTTAATATTAGTGAGACACATTATCAGAAACAAAGGGCCAAAAAAATATCACCAATTTCTACGATAATATTTATTTTTGGCACATTCTTAAGAACAACTAATTTTTTTATTAGGAGGGTGTGTACAAAAATCTTTGTGTTCAACGGGGGTATATATAGAAAATCACGCAAAAATGGCCAAAAACATTAACAGAATTCAGCCTAGCCCTTCAACATTCTCAATAATTGAGGCCTTTATGTGAACTTTTCTATACATACCCCATATAAACCAAATATTTCTATATACACCTCCCACCATATAAAAAATTTAGGCCCCCTACCGGCATAGGCCCTAGCCCTTCGCACACCCGGCATATGCCTAGGGCCGGCCCTGCCTATCCCTTATCTTCCTTCTCATTCATCTTACTCTATTATATTAGATTCCTATCTTGACTCATCACTCTTACTACTCCTCACGTCATTCAACCTAACAACTTATCCCTTATCCCAATTTCTTTCCGCTTCAACCTAACAACTTTCCTAAGTTCACACTCATCATATGGTTTCATCGCTACATTTATCCCTTACTTTAATTTATTATCATTTTTATCTTTTTTTAGTTGATGAATAACCCACTTACAACTCTCTTTACTTTCCCTTTAAGTTTTTCATAAGTATATTTTATTACGTCGTTCTTCATCGTCATATGACATTTATACTATCATCATACCTCCTCATCTTACAACATTAACATCACGTTCATCGATTAACATCATATCTATATATTATAGTTCACATTTTCGTTAAATCAAAATCATGTTTAGAACCCACACCCATCTTTAGTTTTATTTCCCATTTCCTATGTCCTCTGTCCTTGTGACATGTATTACCCTTCATTCTTGGTCTTAAGATCTTTATCACTCCATTTTTCATTCCTCATAGTGTCTTCCCCCTATTATTTTAGGCTCATCAAGTTTAGGATCCTATCTTCATATATAGTTTCATTGTTACTATCTTCTATTGTCTTAAGCCACTATCACCGGTTCATATTTTAGACTCACCATTACCTCGAGGTTATCACTTCTATTTATCCCTCAACAAACTTCCTAATTTATATATATAGCTTAGGGACCCTTACTTTTTCTTTACATGTTAACGGCTTTCTAAAACTCATTATTGCTTTCATAGACGTTTCAAAGTCGACTAAAATGGTTGTGCTGAAATTTCCTGAAAAATGCAGCATGACCCATGTGAAGTATTTTGATCATAACTCACGTTATAGATATCTAAATGGAGTCAAACAAAAGGCTAATGAAACTTAACATCCATATCTACAACTATCACGAAGACACTTAAACCCAATTCGGAATGGAAATGGGTGGAAAAGTTGGTTTTCCTAAGCATTGGAAGGGTGCACGACCGTGTTGACCCATGTGTAGTATTTTGATCATAAATCAAGTTGTGGATATCTAAATGAGGTAAAACCAACAAAAATTTAAATCTAAAATTTATATCTGCAACGTTCATGAAGACACCTAAGCTTGATTTGGAACAGAAAGTGGTCCAAAAAGTGGTTTTCCTAAGCATTGAAAGGGTGCACGACTGTGCTCCCTGGGGGCACTACCGTCCTCCCCCAAAACAAGAAAATAGGCCACAAGCTAAGCATGGTCGCACTCCCAAGTAACACATCTGTGTGTGCATGTCAGACACTAGAAATTGTAGTTTTGCTGCGATTTTACTTAAGGAGACTTCCCAAACCCTGTTTTCTACCTAAAACTCACCAAACTCATCCCTAATCATCACCTTAAGGTTACCCTATCATCCAAACACTAATTTTCCATTAACCTACCGAATCACACGCTCTTTTCATGGTCAATCCTTAATTCAAAAACCCTAAACCAGATTCCCTAAATTTTAATCTTTTAATTGCAACATTACATCTGTTCATCATCATTTTCTCATCAAATTTTACAACATAACAACAACATCATGTTAAGAATTAAACAACCCCCATCATATAATAAGATACACTAAAGTGAAATAATTCTCCCCCTTACCTCAAATTCTCCAAAAACGCAGCGCTTGGTTCTCTTCTCCTTAGCTAGGGTTTCCTCCTCTCCTCTCTTCTCCTATTTCCTTTTCTCCGCACCTATTATTAATTGTCCTGTTCTCAACTTACCATAATTTTACTTCTTCCTCCCCCACTTATTTTATTACTTCTACTCTGTACCTCCCTCTTTTATTTTCTCATCATATTAATCCTCATCAACTATCAACCACAATAATAAATAAAATTTCGTCTATTTAACCTTATTAATTTAATAAAATAGAAATTCGGGGTGTTACAAGTACTCCAAGAGGAAAGTCTGAATGGTAGGTCCTTGTTCAGAGAAGAAGTCACTAAAAAGAGAGCATGTTCCAACAAGTGACTCTAAGTTATATGTTGAGGATTATGTCATGGACATCATGTCCTCGAGTAGAAGAGAAGTTGGTTGGAAGAAGATCCCCGTGAATGTCCCCTCTACTCCCCTAGATATTGTGTCTTTTCACTATAAAGTAAGTGTTCAGAAGTGGAAGTTTGTGTTTTAATGAAGATAGTTACTGTATTGGTAGGTCCCATGAGAAGTTGGTCAAGGAGTTCATTGTGAATTTAACTATTGAGTGCAATGTTGAAGGTAGGAAGGAATTCATAAAGGTATCTGTGAGAGGTAAATGTGTGGATTTTTCCCTTCTATCATAAATAAGTATCTGGGTAGAAGTGAATCTGCTGTGTTGGAAAAAGTTCCTTTCATGGACAATATTACAAAGGATATCATGGGTGGAGAAGTGAATGTGTGGCTAGAGAAAGATTTACTTTCTTGTGGTAGTTTGAGTGTAAAGTATGCAATTTTGAACATGATTGGTGCAACAAATTGGACACATTCAAATCATACCTCTGGTATTACAACTGGGCTAGCCAAGATGATTTTTCTCATAGGAATAATGGCCAAGTTGGATTTTGTTGAGTATTTTTTTTTATCAAACTATGAAGCAAGCTGAGACTTATGGTGTGAAGCTTCCGTTTGCTTTTCTTAGTCTAATCACTGAGATTATTCTGAGTTAACACCCTGAGATTCAGATGAACTCCAGAGCGAAAGGGAGTGTTTCTGACTTTTGAGTATAGGTTGTTTGTCAGACCACATGTTCCAGACATTGTTATCTCTGGTGGTCTGTAATAGATGTTTCCAAGAATATTGTTTTTCTTATGCCTTTGTTAAATTTTGCAAACAAGGATGAGAAATATGTGTTATGAGTGATGACTCTGATGTTTGATGTTTTGGATATGGTATGTTCCCTCCGCTACTAATATATATCTGACGTGAGGTGTATGTTGGATATGTTATATGCTGGATGGTTTATGACTATGAGCCATCTCTCAGGATTTTTGACATTTGCCAAATTATGCTAAAAGGGGGGAGTAATATGTGTGTATGTTATGATTATGTGTCCCCTGACTTTGTCTATGACACTTGATTGTTCGCTGGAGTTGGTTATGGTATCACTTTATGTTTTTGTTCCAAGATGTTATGGTATTATGTATGGATGTGTAGCAGTTTTTCTAGGTGTGTTATCCTCCACACAAACTTTATGTTGAAGAATTGTTTTAGCCAAGATTTGCTAAAGAGGGAGATTGTTTTATTTTTTATTTTTGAGTTGACTTCATTTTGTTAAAACATTATGTTTTGGCAAGATGTTGAACCAGATGTCCTAGACATGTAGTATGACATCTTACATAAGGTGTCGTGCCGTATTTAGCATTCTTGGAGTGATGTATTTTCACGTGTGAAATAAGAAGATTTGTGTCTTTCTTCTCTCTCTCTCTGTTTTTATCCGTTGCATTTAGATTCTGAAGATCACTTCAGAAGCTGAATTCTATCTGCTTCTGAACAGTGACTTCAGTAGGAGAATACGAAGAAAAAGCTAACACAATTCAACCCCTCCCCCCCTTCTTGTGTTTTTCTCACCTTTATGCTATGACACCCTGAATCCCAAAATCTTACTTACTAACGCTTGTTTGGCAAGCTAACCCTGACCCTAAATCCAACCTAGCAATTTCCCTCCCATTCTAACGCATTTAATTCACAGGTTTGGCCTCCTCGCCCTTTTAACACGCAATAAATTCATATCATTTCAAATTGTTTGTCATTCATTAAATAATTTAAGGCAATTCATTTCAAATTTGAGAGCATTTCCTAATCTATCGATCTGAATTTATTCTATTGCATTTAATTCACACCTTTGACTTCCTCATCCATTTAACATGCAATAAATTTATTTCATTTCAAATTGTTTGTCATTCATTAAATGGTTTATGGCAATTCATTTCAAATTTGAATGGCAGTTCAGCACCAACAAACAAAGTCAAATCATTCATCTGTTTGACCTTCTCATTTAAAAGAAATTAAATGCTCATAAACTCTTATCTTAACCATCATCCATTCATTTGAAAAATTCACTCTTGTCATCATTCATTATATCCTTTGACTTTCTCATTTAAAAGCAACTATGACTGTTAAAACAACATTAAAGCAATTTTGAATTACGATTTCACTCCCTCCTATTCTCAAATTCTTTTAATGCAAATGAAGTGTGTTTTAATTGTCCATTGGAATATACAAACTCGATATAAATGTGTACTAATGACATTCAAACCATTTTTGGAATATATATAACAAAATAATTAATTAGCATTGGAAATAGACATGCACATAAAGTATCATTATTAGTGATGAATGCCTATGAGGAACACGAAAGGAAAGAGCTTAATGGACAATTGACTTATTTCAAGTACTATATATACACACACACTGAGATTTGTTTTGCCATAACAACAAAGATATCACCCTTTACATAAGAGGTAGCCATGATGGACAGCCAATCTGCCATAAATGTCACAAAATTCCCCATTCACTGCCAAAGAGGTTTTTTTCTCTCAAAAGATGTTATCTTTATCTGCATTTTCGTTTTCATATGAGTTGAGATTTTACAATTGCTTTTTGGTGTCTTTCTTACGATTTTAGCGTTTACAAATATGGATTTATAGGAATATGAACCAACAGATCCACCTTATATTAATCTCTTGAGGCTTAAATGACCTACCTATCACGCATAGTACCATCCAAAAGAGATATGTTTGATAACATACCTAATTTTGTAAGGCCAATGTTTGTCATATTTGTTATCCTTTGTTCATGTTATGTAGCATTTGTAAGAGAAAAAAATGTTATAAATAAATCATTCCTATTAAGATTGTAAGCCAGACACAAAATTTGTTTGAGTTTTATGTATGATTGCTTTTAATTGATATTGACAGCACCATTGAGCATCAACATCAATCCTAACAACGATAAGCATATCGACACTATGAAATTTATATATATAACATATCACACTGAATTTAATATCAATGTTGTATGTTGTTTAATCTTTGTTGTATCAGCCTTATATAGTTGCTTCTTTCTTTCTTTATTACATTGTTTCTCATATGGATGTTGTGTATCCTACTAAGTCCCGGTTTTGCTAATCCTTTTTGCTATTCTTAAATACTATTTTCGAAATCCTTTTTAATGTACTATTTTTTAATACTACAAGTTTTATTGATTAGTACAATAATCGTATGTATGGTTACTTGAAACACTAATCATACGTATGATTACTTAAAGTTAGTTGTAAATTTAACCCCTTTGGATAAGATCTATATTCGAAGAGAGTTTGCAATAATCTCATCAAAATTACATTAGTCAATCTTTACTTGAGAAATAATAGTGATGTTTTCAAATACGTTACAAATTTAGTACGATTCATACGTCATTGAAGGACATATTAAGACACATTTTATCGCTATATCGTATATCTAATAAGGATTGGTTTAACATATGCAACATTGCACATGTTAAAACAATTAAAAGTAAAAAAAAAATTGAAAAATATATTTTTGATTAAAAAATTGTATATTTAATATAAAATGTACGTTTCAATACAAACTTATTATTTTGTTTAAAAAAATACAAATTTATTATTTTAAACTTCTTAATATGTGCAAATTTGCACATGATGGAAACAATCATCTAATAATCACATTTGTGTTTTTCGATAGACACATACATGACACATGTCAAATATAAC
>Ga0315914_1007063_pt1 | contig 15694 bp, 12 predicted proteins | sample MpolenodulesMG_FD_203920 | JGI IMG/M metagenome (GOLD analysis project Ga0315914, IMG submission 203920) | Medicago polymorpha root nodule microbial communities from Los Angeles, California, United States - elongated nodules | ecosystem: Host-associated > Plants > Roots > Nodule | place: USA... | reverse complement strand
CCTTTCCTTTAAAAATACTCATCTTTTTTCAAAACCCTTTAACTTTTTTTAGTTTATTTTTATTTCATTCTTGTTTATAGCTAGTTTATTTAATTTGTTATTTAGTTTTATTTTCATGCTTATTAGGACCATAATCATCTCATGCATTTTTTTTATTTCTTGTCATTTATATTATTGAGGCCTTAGTATGTACTTAGGAACAATGTAAATAAATTTATGCATTTTATTTTCTTGTCATTTATATTATTGAGGCATTAGAATGTCTTTAGGAACACTATAAATATAAAAATGAAAATATTGCACCGACACACACATTTATTTATTCCGCTTTATGTCAAGACCTAAACCAAGAATAAAATCAATCAAGGACACATCGAGGACCTTAAAATCAAACCGCTAATAATTTTAGGTTAAATCCAAGGAAATGGGACTTATTTTGGATCCAACATCCTAGTAAAATCCATCGCGCTTTATTTTAATCTCTCACGCTTTATTTTATTCTGTCACGCTTAGTTGTTTAGACTTTAATTAGCTCACTTTAAATTTAGAAAAAAATTCAAATATGCAAAACCCAAAAAATATTTTTCTTAACAACCCTTGGACTTTAAGCCAAGTGACTCCTACTTTCTCTTCTTTTTCTCAATCAAATTTTAATCAATGTTAACCATATTTAGACTTGGTTTCTTTTTTCAATTATAATCAATTAACCAGAACTATATGATTTTATTCCCATTCGGGTATGCAAGCAAAATACTTTGTCTTTCCAAATCAATAAAAAGAGAAATGCTAGCAACACACCTTCTAACACACACTTTTCAACACACTCTCTTTGATTGGTTAAAATTCACATGGGACCCACCAAAAGTATATAGGACCCACATGATTTGGTGGGACACATGTGAATTTTAACCAATCAAAGGAAGTGTGTTGAAAAGTGTGTGTTAGAAGGTGTGTTGCTAGCATTCCTCCAATAAAAAATAACAAAAAAAACATTTTATTTCTCTATTTATTCACACTTAGACTTTATAGGCCATTTTTACAAGCAAGTAACAATTTAACATAAGATAAATAAAAACAAGAGGTCCTATGGAATACCATAGACGTTTAGGGTGCTAATATCTTCCTTTTGCGTAACAAACCCCCGAACCTTTAATCTCTTAAAAATAGGTTTTTTTTTATTTAACTTCTCCCCTTCCCTTTGGAAAAATAAAAGCTCGGTGGTGAGCCTAAAAACTTGAGATTCAACGCTAACCAATAGCTTGATATCCAAAAATCACCGCGACAGAAATGGCCACTTCACTGGGGACATCCCCCTAAGAGGGTTAAGCCTAACTTGTTCTTTTTATCATTGTGCTTTATTCTTACTTATACATGTAAATATGTGTCTATATGCTTATTTTCTTACGTGAATGGTGAGATATGTCCCCCTACCCGGACTTGAGGGAAACATAAGATAAGACGGTGGTATAATTAAGGTGCCTTTCCAAGAGTAATTTTTGGTTGTGGCACATGTGATAACCCCACTCAATGGAGGGATCTTGGAAGTATACTATTTCAACATGAGTGGTCATGTTTGGCATGTTATTTTCAAGTGACCCGTGAAGTTGAGAACCTTTAGAGTTACCTCTAACCCATCTTGGCTTTCAAGGATGTAGTGCGATGGCTAATCATGAGTAAATCTTGGTTTAGTTGATACGCGATACTACACTCAAACGAGACTTTCTTACGAACGTTGTTGGACTAGAAGTAATTCCGCAATCCGATAATCTTCGGAAGGGGTTGTAGACTTTGGGAACTTTGTAGAACCTATGACACAAGTAAATTTGAAACCAATAGTCCTTACCAAATGGCGTTTTTACCCTTGACTCCAACATTATGGACTTAACCTCACCATGTTTTCTATGTTCTTTAGAATAATCATGCATACATGCACTCATTCATAAATACTTTTTCCATCCAATAAATTAGTGTTTTTAATATATTATTTGAGTCTATTTTATTTAGATTTGATTTCGTTTTATTTAATATTATTTCCTTTTTAGAATTATTTTACTTCAATTGCAAGTTATTATATTTCAGGAACAAATATCTAATGATTGAGTCTTGGAGCAAAAGAAAGAGGATTAGGAGCTGATTCGGGATGAAAATACGAAATATGGGACAAAAATATGTCACTCCCAAGTCAGAGACTTGGCACGGCCCGTGCCACCAGCAACACGGCCGTGCCAACCTTCAGGATACTCTTTTGCTGCTTCTGCTTCATGGACAAGCTACCTATTAGTTTACTTCTGACCTAAAAGCCCGTGGTTTCTTGTGGAACATTCTACCTAGTGGCCGGACCGCAGGGCTTTCCCGGGGGCCTTATGAGTTGTCGCTTCTACCGAACTTCGGTAAACGCATGGCATACAGGCTATTGGTCCATCCCTTTGTAAGTATAATTGCTTTATTTTATTTTAATGATATGTTACTTATATTTTACTTATTTCATGTTCATGTTAGAATATTAAAATTTACTTATTTTACGCATTTCATGTTTATGTTAGAATATTAAAATTTACTTATTTTAATTATTATTTTACTTAAGAATTAAATTTTATGTTATAGTATTTCAAGTTTATTTTACTTATTATTTTTTTAACGGTGTTTTTTTTTTTTTTGTATTTCAGTTTCAATTGACGCATGCGATGACCGTTGTCTCGAACGAGAAGAAGCTTAGGCTTAGTAACTTGACAGTGTCGTTGCCGGGAGACACAAATGACTGATTCTATGGGCCGGTGAATGATTTCGGTCTTGCCCCCCTCCTTAAGACTGAGTACAACAACATCTCTCACGGTCTCGTTTGTGCCTTGTCAGAGAGATGGCATGAGGACACCAGCAGTTCCATCTGCTTGTTGGGGAGATGACCGTCACCCTAGATGATGTGGCATGTCTTGTAAACATCCCCATCACTGGGAGGCTAATAGAGGAGGAGGAGTTAGATCATCTCCCATAAAAAAACACTCTCTCCCAACTAAATGGACAAAAGTACCCCCTGCGGGACTTCAGACAATAGCCTAGTGTAGGGCACACTCCTTTTTTCGTTTATTCCTTCTTTGATGGAGGTGCAAAGGTAGTTGAATATGTATGTAGGGAGTTTGATAAGAAATTTGTTGATCAGAAAGTGGAGAAAATGCTTGTGATCCCAAGACATATAGTCGGTTCCTCATTCCCTTGGTAAGAAGCACATCAAAATCATCTTATGCAGAACCATGTGTTCATTCTTCATGTGACTGGCCTTGTCAAACTCTCTTCGTTCATGCAATGTTTTGTAAATTTTGGAATTCCAGTCACTTTTGTTATCAGTACCCACCATGAGCATTCCTTGGCTTCTGGCACTAATCACCTTAGCAATAATGGACTCTGTGATTGTGACCCTGATCCCCATCACAGCAGACCTAATCTTAGATTCTGTAAATCTAATAAACCCATCTCAGCCCTTGATTTTCCTTTCAGCTTCTTATCTTCTGCTACCTTTTGATCTTCCTCTCTTTTTGCAGCTTCTTCATCAATGACCTCACTTCTTACCCAGAAGTCCTTCACAAGTTTAGTGTAGGATGACCCATTTAGCATGTTGAAGTAGTGCATCCAGTTCTAATGATTAATGAAGTGAATAATGTCGCAGCTGTTTCTCTTCAAGGATTCGAAATCCATGATGTTTTCTATAATCAAACTCAAATCCTCTTTAAGTACAGTATCGTTATAGGTTTGATGAAGATTTTAGCACCGAATTCTATAGACAGAGCAACTTGAGGAGATGAAGATGAACCGACCATTTCTGAAGGTTTTAGGGTTCTAAGGATTTTTGAAAAGGAGAGATTTTACGGAGAAGGATTGAGAACTGAAAGTGTAAGTTGTAAAGTGAGAGAATGTGTGTGAAAAATGACAAAGTGTTTTTTGTTAAACTTATGGAATTCAAACTAAAAGAATAAAGTAAACACACATTAATGACATTGGGGGCGCGAGACAAAACATTCAAATCACTAACATCATTGCCCATCAGTTATTACCCAATGGTTATAAACAATGTTATACAAACCATCAGAGTAACTGTTTTATTAGTGGGGAAGATGTACAAAAAACAGATACAAACTTTTCCATTTATAAAACCTATCAGAAGCAAAGAAGTTCAGACTATGGACTACATAGTCTGATGACTTCAGAAGCTGGAATTCCTTCAGATTCACAGTGAAGAGAGTCTGATAGATTTTTGGCTTCTGAACCTCATGAGAGTCTGAATTCCCATTTAGACGCAAGCATCATTCTGAGATGAAATGCATGTCCAGATTCTTCTTTATAAAATCAAATCTTTCTTCTGTTAAGGGTTTTGTAAATATATCATCCCACTGATGATCAGTATCAATGAACTGAATATCCAAAACACTTTTCTTAAAATAGTCTCTTATAAAATGATGTTTAATTTTTACGTGCTTGACTCTAGAATGTAAAATTGAATTCTTTGACAAACAGGTAGCAACAATATAATCACAAAAGAAGGGAATATTGTTTTCATGAATCTGATAGTCCTATAACTGATGTTTCATCCAGAGTAGTTGTGTGCAAAAACTTGCAGCTAAGATGTATTCTGCTTCTGCTGTTTACAATGCAATAATTGACTGTCTTTGCTAGCTCAGGATATCAGATTCTCACCAAGAAATTGGCAATTTCCACTGGTTAATTTTCTTTCAATCCTATAACCAACATATATCACAGAATCCAACCAACTTATAATCTAATGATTTCTTATAAAGAAGTCTAAGATTAGTTATTCCTTTCAGATATCTAAAGATTCTCTTAACATGAGTTAAATGAGATTCTCTAAGATCTGATTGGAATCTTGCACACAAACATACACTGTATAAAATATTTGGTATAGAAGCAGTTAGGTATAATAGTGAACTTATATAGTTTCTAATCTACCTTTGTACCATTATATTTGGTCTAGAGTGCAGGTTGGATGCATTAGAGTAGTCATTACTTTGTATTCTTCAAGGTTGAACTTCTTCAGAAGATCCTTTGTATACTTTGACTGATAATTATATACTCCATTTTTACATTGGTTAATTTGAATTCAAACAAAGAACTTCAATTCTCTAATCATGCTAATTTCAAATTCATCATGCATTAACTTAGAAAATTTCTTGCAAAGAGATGCATTAGTAGAACCAAATATAATATCATCAACATATATCTAAGCAATTAAGATATTTGTCTTAAGTGTCCTTCTGAATAATGTAGTGTCAACTTGTCCTATTTTAAAATCATTTTCCAGCAAGAAATTACTTAGTCTTTCATACCAAGCTCTGGGAGCTTGTTTCAGACCATATAGTGATTTCTTAAATTTAAAAACATAATATGGATGTTTTAAATCTTCAAAATACTATCAAAATATGGGAATTTCATTCCTTCCACACTATCCAAACAAAAGCTAACCATATCAATTCAATATATGACCGAACCTTCTTTGAAAAACTGCCCTAATTGTCAAACTGGATTAGATGCTCTGATAAGTGATAAAGGTTCATTGAATGTATATCTAATCATTAATGGACAAGAGACTGAATATGACCAAAGCAAACATAGTCCAAAAGAAGGTGCTCAAGACTTTCTTCGCTGCAACATCCACCTTGACAGATAATAGAATCTGAGTGAAATACCCCACGCCTTAATAAATTATCCTTTGTCATAAACAGGTTGCATAACAACCATCAAGCAAACAAGGATACCTTCAGAGGTGCATCCTTGTACAAAATAATGTTGTACATGTCCAAGATGTTAGTCGATTAACAATATGATTTTAGAAGGGGGTGAATAAATTCCCTCTAAAGACTTTGCACGAAAATGTGGTTCGAAAAACTTTTGTATTCGATTCACTATTGGAAATGGTACAATTGCAATAAGGATAAACTAAGTAAATAATAAGATATTATACTAATTCGATGTTTGAACAAGATATTCACACTCTAATTATTACTAATCAATCAAACTTAATACAAAATACAATTATAACACCGAAGTCAATCTCAAACCAAACCTAAACTTAAACAATTGATAGATAACAAAGAAACACAAGATTTGATCTATGACGAGATTATGAACAAGTTAATTTCAAATATGACAAGTGATTGAATTATTAAATTAGCTTATAAATATCCTTATAAAATTAGGTTTTAAAATAATCAATCACTAAGCACATGTAACAATTAATCTAATCAACAATTATCATATATCAAATTGTAATTGCAGAAATTAAAGAGAAAGGAAGAGAAAAAAACATTTATTATGGCCTATGGGAGTACATCCATTTTTCGTAGAATCTCTACGTCTTCCACTATTATGTTGTTGAAATTATAGAGTCAATTACAAAGATTCCTTCAATTTATGAATCCAACCGATCCTAAATCTTATATGCTAAGGAATCACTCCAAAACCTCTTATCTTCTTGAAATTAGGTCTTCCAAAGTCTTTGAATCTCAAGCTTCCATACAACTCCTTGATCTTTTGCTTTAGATCCTTGATTCCCTATCAAGATACTTGAGAGAAACCATTTCTTACAAGATCTTATAGCACCGTATGAAACTAGATCTCAAATCCTACGAGTGATCTTTGAAAAAGTGTTAATCAATAGTTTCTAGGAAGAGAGAGAGATAAAGTTAGATAGATAAATATAGAAGCTTTGAGAGAATGTTGACAAAATGAATAGTGATAAGTATTTATAGGTTTCGTAAAAAAAAAGTATTTATAGATGTTAAAGTTTTTTATCAAGTTAAAGCATAAAATAAACTCAAAACTCTTGAATGATTTGAATCATATGTGAAAAATGAGTTTGGGGTGTGTATGAAGAAGGACACGAATCACAAATTTCATGATTATAATCATTATATGATCCTGATGAAGAATGATTCAAATCAAAGATTTCATGATTTGAATCATATATCTCCAGATGAAGATTGATTAGAATCACATATTTCATGATTCAAATCAAAGGTGTAACCAAACTCTCTATTTACGGTGATTCAAATCATTTTTAACAAAGGACTTAATGATTCGGATCATAAATACAAATTTATGAACCAATCACATAAAAGACCTCCTTCCAACCATAGATCAGACCAAAAGAAAGTTGTAGCCCCATCGCACCATGACCTGGATCAAGCTATCTTATGCATTATGTAAAAGTTCATAATAATTTTCTTTAGTTAAAATATATAGCCTATTTTCTAGCCTCAACCAAATGAAATTTTCGAATCTTTCATTGATGAATTATCAAGATCCCTTTTCTCCAAGAACTCAAGGATTAACATCTATAAATAAATAAATTCTCGTATCCTTTATCATCAAACAAAAATTTGGAAATTATGAAGCTATTTTATTATATTTTAAAATTTGAAAACACTAACATTTACAATTATAATTGTTCTTTCGTATATACTTTTCTTGGGTGGGATTTCAGTGACTTTGTGTTGGGTAACTTTGGTAACTTTAATGTATTTTAGAGGAAAGAGAGTGATGATGGAATGATTAAAATAAATTATTTTGATGAGAGAGAATTATTGGTTAGGAGAGAGATAGAGACAAAGGCACCGAAGCCAAAGACACCCAAGTGCTACCCACTTTTCTTCTTATTGACAATATAAAAACATTTCTTCTTAAAAAAAAAAAAATATAAAAACACAATAAAAGTATATTTCTATATATATGCCATCAAACAATCATTCAATAATTTACCTCTTACATAATTTAGCACTCATTCTTCATAAATAAAATTAATAAATAATTTTTTTTGAAGGATTAATAAATAATTTTTCTTGAGTGCTTCACTTAATTTTTTATAAAGAGAAATAAAACTAATTAATTACCAATAACTTTTTTTTTTAGAGGACCAACAACTTTATTTATACACACAGATTGTGGGGGGTAATCCGTCCCGTGTATGATCACTAAATTATAAATATCAATTATATTTGCAGCATTATATATAAAATGTATAAAAAATATATTGCATTAAATTAATAAGTAATATTAGAAAACAGTAAATCATAATGATCAATTTCTTTTTGTGAACATGAAGGTTTAGACTAAAAAAACAAATTAAATTTATACAAGTGATTAGATTTGGTAATTGATTTAGATTTTGCAAAAGAAAGGAAAATTCGATCTATTTTCACTAAAAGAGATAAAAATTATTTTTGTTAAGTTTTCTATTTTGTGTCAAATTGCAATTTTTTTATCAGACAGAGAATATCCCTAAGGATCGAAAAGCATTATTGAGGAAAAATACAATTAGATATTTGTTTTTTTGTCAGATGCAGTAAGTTGGTTCAATTCTTTTTGAAGGAAAGTTGGTTCAATATTTGTTTGCTAGTAACTAGAAAATGAAGGAATAAACGATAAAGAATAATCATACATTATTTTTGGAAAGGTGTACTATTATAAATATATCTCTATGACATGTAAATTCAACAACAAAGTAAGAATTACATAGATCTAGTGACGAAGTTTACAATGGATGCAATTTATTTAGGGTGGTTGAGTATAGTTATTGGGTTTGTGTTGTGGTGGTGGAATGAGTATTGGTATATTGTTCCTCTCAAGTTCAAATGCTCAAAATCTTCTACAAAGTTACCACCTGGTCATATGGGTTTCCCTTTCATTGGAGAAATGATTAGTTTTCTTTGGTATTTCAAAATTGTTAAACGACCAGATGACTTCATTAATGCCAAGAGACACAAGTAAGTTTTAGGAACCTCTCAAGGGCCATCTCATGATAAAAAAAAATATTAATAAAGAGAATGATCAACTTAAAATATATAGGAACAACCATTTTCTTGAATAATCGATCCAACCATTGATTGATATTTATTTATTTATTAAATTGATTATTTGTTTATAATTTTATACAATTTTAACAATAGTAAATAATCAAATGTTTATTATTTTCATATATTTTACAAATGCATAAGGCATCAATCTTAACATATCTCAATTTACATAATAGTAATTAATTTTATAGGTAAAATTTATTGAATGATGTTACAATAGTCAAGTATTATAATGGTTTATTTTCTTCTTTTTGAATATATTAGTTTTAATTAGTCTGATAAAAAAAATTAGTTTTAATTAGTAGGATTTTTATTTAACTTATTTTTATGTAGAAAAACAAAACGAATAACACAAGTAGAAAAATAAAAGTTGTTTTATCATATTCCTCACTATTGAGGCAAGTGATTGCACTTAATGATTAATGAACCCCATTTAAGACCGAATCATTTAGAATAATTTGAGTTTGAATTATGAGTAGAATAATTAATTCTTAGACTTTACTTATCTCCGGCCTAAATTCTAGATACTATGATCATTTTTTTCTCTTCTTCTAAGACTTAACATATAACGAGAAATGATGACGAGGTAAATTTAAAAATGGAAAATGCTAGATATCAAGAATGATTTTATCAAGAAAGATTCAAAAATGACATGGCAGAATAATCACCCTTAGATTTTAGTCTTATTTATTAACATTTCATGAAAAAAAAATACATAACACCCACCACCCCATGATTTCCGACCAGGCTGAGATTTTATTGGCTAACATTAATTTCGGGACAATTTCTTGATAAAATCTAAGGGTGGATTATTCTGCCATGTCATTCTTGAATCTTTCTTGATATATAGCATTGCTCTTTAAAATTATTTGCATGGAGTGGTTAAAATAAAATATTTATAAGGATTCATCAATATCATTATTAGAGTAACATCTAAGTTGGTTCGAAAAATTGTAGGCTTGTATTGACCTAGCGTTCACAATATCAATATTCTAAAATTGTTTATACAATTGCAAAGCGTGTGATGCCTGTTGTGATAGTCGTTTGGGGTGTTGGAACGTGAATCTGACCGTGTTGGCGGTCGATTCATTGTCATTTTGAAATGTGAAGGATCACATAACAACTTTTTTTTGCTATTTGGTTTCGAGCCCGTACATGCACTTGTTGGGTAGCGTTTGTGTTGTGTGTGCGTTTGCATTTGTTTCTTTTAGACCACTTTTGCATTTGGACTGTATCTATACCCATTTGGGTTGATTTTGTGGTTTGAATGAGTTTAGTTAATGTCCTCCAATAGTTTATATTCTCTTTTTATTTTAATATATCTAGGGTCTTGCAGAGGGTCTCCTTCTGCACCCCGGTTGCTTAAAAAAAAAAATTGCAAAGCGGTATTCAGATTATACATGTTTGAATCTAGTATCAAATTATTTCAAATTGATTTTTCAATATCGTCAACTTAACTTCATAATCATTGTCATAATGATACATAGTTGTTGATAAACAATGAAACAGATATGGTGATGGAGTAGGCATGTTTAGAACACACCTTTTTGGAACACCATCCATCATAGTATACACTCCAACAATTCACAAATTTGTGCTACATTCAGAGGACAAATTCAAAGCAGAATGGCCTACTATTGAACTCATGGGCCGTAATTCAATAGTGGCTGTCCACGGAAAAGCCCATATGCGGGTCCGCAACTTTGTCACCAATGCCATCAATCGACCCGAGGCCCTAAATCGAATTGCTACTCTTGTTCAACCTCGTATGGTTGCTGCTCTTCAATCTTGGGCACAAATGGGTAAAATCAAAGCTCGGTTTGAAACTCAAAAGGTATTTATTTGTAGAGTTAAATAAAAATTTTATCCTTATAAATAAATTATTTTTTGTTTTTAGTTTAATGGTTCTTCAAATATTTGTCGTCATCAAATTTGGTTCAGACGAAACTAAGGAAGCATACTTTAAATTTCATCACAACCATGACATTATATATTCATGTAAGCACTTATGGAGCTTAAAATAATAAACTAAACCATTATGATTTATGAAATATTAAATGTAGATGACATTTGAGAACATTGGGAAATTATTCTTTAGCAAGGAGCCAGGTCCTTTTCTACATTCCTTGGATAAACTCTATCAAGACTTGCTTCTAGGAGTGAGAGCCTATCCAATTAACATTCCTGGTTTTGCATACCACCATGCTCTTCAGGTTCAATTAAACTCTCATTCCATTAATCATCAAGTTTTGTTCAATTAACTCCTTGAATTTGTAATATTGTAATTTATAATTAACACATGTACTTAAAATTTCAGTGTAGAAGAAAGCTTGATGACTTTTTCTGGATGGAATTAGATAACAGAAAGAATAAAGATAAGGTGGAAACAATTGATCTAATGGATGGGTTGATACAAATTGAAGATGATGATGGTGACAAATTGAGTGACAAAGAAGTTGTAGACAACATTGTCTCTCTAGTAGCTGCTGGATATCTATCAACTTCCCTTGCATCTACTTGGGCTATATACCTTCTTGCTAAGTATCCAATTGTGCTAAAAAAGCTTAGGGTAATATATATAATTTTTCGTTGATAATTTGTATTTATCTACGTGTCGGTCCAATAATTTTTAATAGTAAATGAAGTCTGAAGTAAATTTTAATATATGCGACATTTCTTGTTTTTGTTTATAAAATCTAATAAAAATAATTTTCATTGATAGACCTAAAACGAGAACTTTAATAGTCTTACCTTTAAATTGGTCTGGTTTGTCTACGGTATTAACGGCTACACAGATTGTTAAGTTTAACTTTGTGTTAACAATTGCAGGAAGAGAACATGGCTTTCAGAAAGGGAAGTCCAGAGGATTTTATTACACCTAAAGATGTTTCGAATTTAAAATACACAAACAAGGTGTTTAATTGGTTAAGGTTTTTCATATATATAATGGCCAATAATAGTGCAAAACCTTAGTTTATTAAATTAATTTGAACACAGGTCGTTGAAGAAGTAATAAGAATGGCCAATCTTGCAGCTTGTGCTTTCAGAAAAGTTGACAATGAAGTTGACTATAAAGGTACATGGTTACAATTTTTTTAGAATTTTTTATTATCAAATGATTTTTTGGACTAAATATCTATATCACAGCTAAGGGTGGGCATGGTTCGGTTTGTGATGAAAACTGAACCAAACCGAACTGTTTGTTAAATTTAAAATAACTGAACCGAGCCGAAATGTTTGCATTTCAAACTGAACTGAACCGAATCAAACTGTTATTATTGGCACAGTTGAAAAAAATATAAAAAACCAAACAAAATCGAATTTTAGAAGTTTTTAAAACCAAACTGAACTGTGAACCGAACTGTTTCAAATCGAACCGAACTGTTTTGAACCGAACTGAATTGTTTTCAGTTTCAGAATTGGTAGTAATGGTTCGATTTTTTTAGTTTGGTTCAATTCAGTTCAACATTTCGGTTTTTTGGTTTTTTTGTCCACCCCTAATAAGTGCAATAAGAGTCGTGTGTCAAATGCTTTTTTAATAAAAAGAAAAAAATAGGGGATTTTTTTACAAGACCGTGGGCATGTAGGTGTCCTAGTAAACCACAACTCAAACACTAACGAGTGATACAACAAATCAATACAAAATAGATACAAAAACAATCCTAAATGGATGTGAAGCAAAACCCAAAATAACTACTACTACGGGCAATACAACAAACTCACTTGTGGACGTGAAACCAAATTAAAAAATAAAATATAGAGTGAGTGTTCATAATATCTAAGGAGCAGAGGTGGACCTTAACTAGGTCTGGTGTGGCAGGTGCCACACCAGCCCAAACCCAATTTTCATTTTTTTTATTTTTAGTTAAATGTTTTTTTTTAAATAGTTAAATGTTTTTATAAAGATTGATTTAATGTTTTATTATATAAATCAATCTTTATAAATGAATCACATGTGTATATTTTTAGCAAATATATCAAGTTTACAACTAACATTCGATGATGGAACTAATATTTGGTGATCACGAAATCAATTTTTTTTTCCTGTAGGTTATAAGATACCAAAGGGATGGAATGTAATTCTCCTCCTTCGTTATCTTCATACAGATCCAGATAATTTTAAGGATCCCATGCATTTCAATCCTGATAGATGGAGCGTACGTATCACGACTCTTCATTAACTAGGGTTTTAATAGTTTTATTGTCTTAAACCTTTGACCTATTTTCAGTTGAGAAAAATGCTTTGATAATTCAGAGTTTAATCAAAAAATAAATAAAATCTAGCAAATGATTATTATGTAGTAAATTTGATCTCAAATTTTTTCGAATGATTCACTTTTATTTAAAGTTCATTAATCATTTGAGAGTAAGTATTTGATGATGTTTCAATGTTTTATAACCTTGTTAATGTTTGTTCCTATTTTTATTTATTTATTTTTGTGTACATAATATAATAAGTGTCGATTTTATTTATATTTAAAATCTTAGGAGCCAGCAAAGCTTGGAACATACCAACCTTTTGGCGGTGGACAAAGACTATGCCCCGGAAACACTCTTGCCAGAATTCAACTTGCACTTCTACTTCATCATTTGTCCATAGGATACAAGTAATGTTTGATCATAGTATTTTGATATGTATAACAAAATGGTTTATAACTTTGATAATCAGTATAATTTGTCAGTGTACAATTATTTTACATATGTCTTTAATGAATATAAAAATAAAACACACGAATCTAATCGTTTTTAATGTATATGAATTTAATACAGGTGGGAGCTCATTAATCCAAACGCAGATATAATATATCTTTCACATCCTGCTCCAGTTGATGGGGTAGAGGTCAAGTTCAGCAAATTGTGAAGAAAAAACCATGAAAAATGGATTGTGCTCATTACCTATAAGCCAACTTGACCAGATGTATTCAAGTTACTGTTTTCTCTTACTACATGTAGAATTGTAAACAATGAAAATGCTAAGTTTAAACCTTTATGTTTGTTATATTTTGCTTATGACTAGTATCTACTAGATGGAGACTTACATGTGTGTCTCTTTAGATTCCTGTTACACTTAATGTATTATCACTTATCGTATTTATTGTGTAATTTGTGTTTAAATTCCACAAGAGTACTTTCATCTCTCTCTCTCACTAAAACTCTCTCAAACAACTTTCATATTTTATGTTATTTTTGTCCTTCTTCTTCTTCTTCTTCTTCTTCTTCTTCTCTGATAACAAGTATATCAAGTGTCTGAATGAATGTGTAAAGTGAATTACACCAACATATTTGAGGTGAAAAAGTGAGTTGCACCAACATCTGGCATCATGAGCTACGGGTTGAGATTACAGAGATTCATCAATAGCGATACACACGAACATAAACTTCCCTGCAAATCTTTTTAATTCTTGATGGAATGAATTACGATAATTGGTGCAAAGAAATGAAGGTGGTGTTAGGGTTCCAAGATGTGTGGGATTTGATGCATAATGGGATAGAACCCATTGGTAATCGTGCCACATAGGAAGTAAGAACTGCACCTAAAGAAAAGAAGAAGAAAAAACATTACAAATCTCTATTTATCATTCATCAGTATGTGATGTTGACAACTTGGAGAAAATGGGTGATGCATAATCATTGTGTGAATGCTATTTAATCATCAATAAGAAGTATAAATTGAATTGTAGTCAAATAATTTTCTTGAAAAATAAGTAGTGAAAAAATAATGGTTTAATTATAGTTTTAATCCTCATATTTTCACTATTATTTGAATTGCAGTAAATTCATTTTCTTCAATAATAAGTAATAAGAAGAAGGTAGCTATGGAAAAGAAGAATCGAAAGAACGATGTGAAGAAGAAGAACACGTTGGAAAGCATGGAAGGCGGAGGAAAGAGGGTTGTAGCGGAGGCGAAAATGAACAAAGAAGGTGGAACTGCTTCGGTAAGTTTCTTTCTTTCTTCTTTATCCTTCTTCTTTGTTTCAAGGCTTTGAAAAACATGTATTTGCATGGATTTAAACAAAGATGGTTGTTTTTAGTTGTTGTGGTCCTGTTAATGGCTTTAAAAATCATATCTTTGCACAAATTTTTGTCTTTTAGGGTGTTGTCGTTTAGGGTTTTTTATTCCTAAGAAAGGAAATTGCTTTGCTGACTGTGTGGGTACTGTATGTGTGTGGGTCCACACTTACACGTGTCAAGCTTTGATTGGTCTTGAATTTTTTTGCAGGAAAAACTGTTGTTCAACTGTATCTTTCATCACGGTGGTGAATTTGTTAGGGATGATGGCTTGTTCTATAGAGGTTGAAAGCAAACAATAGTAAGTGATATAGACTTACAAACTTGGGGTATGGATGCTATTGATGAGATTGTAACTGGTTGGGGGCTATGATAAACAAAACTACAGGATTTGGGGTGCTGTTGATGGGAAAGATGGTCAGTTTTTTCAAGTTTATGTTGATCATCTTGCTGAAGAAGTTGCTATAAGGGCTATTGGTGAAGAAGTTTATGGACATTTATACTTAGAACACAATCAACAACATGTCTTGGAAAGAGATTTAGAATTCAGGGAACCTGTATGTTTTGATATGAAGTTCAACTCTGATGTGGAGGATAGTGGTTATAGCAGTGATGATGTGGAGCTAGATGACAGTGAAAATGAGAGAGCTACTGCACTAGATGATGGGTTTGATGTTGTTGAAAATGAAGAACTCCCTACAGAGAAGTTGTTAATAGGCAATATGAAGAAGTCAGGCAGTAGTCCCTGCACTAGAAGTAAGGCTCCTATGGTTGAACCAGAGAAGAAGAAAAACTTAAGTAAGGGAAAGGGTAAGGCTGCTATGGTG
>Ga0315914_1007062_pt1 | contig 15694 bp, 11 predicted proteins | sample MpolenodulesMG_FD_203920 | JGI IMG/M metagenome (GOLD analysis project Ga0315914, IMG submission 203920) | Medicago polymorpha root nodule microbial communities from Los Angeles, California, United States - elongated nodules | ecosystem: Host-associated > Plants > Roots > Nodule | place: USA... | reverse complement strand
GATCTTGCTTCTGATGAGATGCTTCTGACGAACTTGCTTCTGATGACGTCATCACTTCAGGAGCACTTATACTTCAGATGCACTTTTCTTCAGATGTTTCAAGCTTCCTTTTTGTTGATTCCTTTGCTCTCTTTTGTTCTTCCAGAACCTTGTCAAGATATCAAATTTTTGTCTATGGTCTTGTACACTTGAACAAATATTTGCATATCCAATTGACGATTTTTAATACATTGTTATCATCAAAACCCTAAGGGTAACGTATGTTAAACACATCTTGTTCCAACAATATTATCTCTCTAAATTATAAGCCTCTCTTGTGATTGTTTGTCAATTAAATTAAACTATATTCAAAGAAAGACAAAAAAAAGGCAACAATCCATGGGATGATATTTTAAAAAGTCGCAAACAACATTAGAATGTATATTAAAAATCTTGGTCAGGCTGAAGTGGTTAATAAATTTCAACGAAGAATAAATTAGTTAAGAGAACTAAATTCAATTATTATATGAAATAATTTTTTGTCGGTCTTTACTTACCTCCTAACCTAACTCTGAATAAACAAGATCCGTTCACGTAGAAATCAAAGGCTTAACACACAAAAAAAAAAGTATAATTGGAGGATAACTTTGATAAATAATTTAAACCAACTATGCCAAAACTCTGGAACTCCAAATTTGAACTACCATATAACAAGATCATTCTCCATAAGAAAAACAAAGGCAATCCATCATCACCCAAACAGCTCAATAGATAATCATAAATTGATCATTCAAAACTCAGTTATTGTAAAGAATCAACCAGTTAATATTATTACTCATGATATACACTATAGTCGATCAACCATGTAACACTGTTACTCAAAATACAAACCATTATTCTTAACCTAGAGAATACTGAATAGAAATCAAATAAAAAGGGAAACTTCAAAACATTATCACCAAAACTTAATCAGCAAATATTATTGACGTGAAACCTGCACAAGACGCACAAGCCGTAAAAGGAACTAAATATAAAAGCGCCTTATTGTTGATCGCTTAAGGTGCAACTCAACAAAGGAAGGAGTGGATATGAGTTCTTTCCACGAATGACTGACACACTTAAATCGAAGTAGAGTTTTCACAGGAAGGTAGGCAAGCACTTCCATGAGGAGTTTCTCCGGGAGGATCGCTGGCGAGTCTGCCACGATTTTGGTGGTAGGAGACTGATGATTCATGACTGAGTGATTGCAGTCAACTTTGAACCCTAGCCAAATATCACTCCTCAAGCAAAAGATAGTTGATGTTGGGTAACAATCTAACAAGCAGTATTTATAAGGATGAGATCAATATTTTGAGAAAGAATCGGTTTTTGACTATTTCACGATTTTATTTTATTTTTTTTCTTTTTTGAATGTAGATTTTTTTTAAAATAAATATTTGTTTTGTTTTTATGTGCACGTGAGTTCATAAAAAATATTATAATGTTTTCGGTGTTAATCTTAAATTCATAGAGAAAAGAGGATTTAGTAATCCAAAGTTTGGCTAAAATGTAAGTAAAACATTGTTAAGAATTGTTTCATAAAAATATCGATCTCCGGTTCTCCTTATCTTCGACCTTTGGTGGAAGTTGTTATATAAAAATTATCAACACTAACGGAAAGATGAACACTCGTGTGCTCATTTTTCTGCTCTAGTTGCGTGTAGATTATCAACGATGTTTTATATAAATTTTGCTCATAAATTAAAAACGGTATTTTATATATATTTTCGAATAGATTAAAATTATAAGTATGGATATTCATGACTTTCAAATGTAACGAATTCAACAATCTATATTTATCTTTTGCAATGACAGCAATAATATAACAAAAATTCTTATCTTTTTTAAAAACGCAATTTGTTTAAAGGTATAATTAGAAAGACAAAAAATTAGCCCAACTCCCCACCACCACCTCCGGTATTTGACTATATCAAGTTTTTTTTTTTTTTGCTTAGATTCAGGGCTGTTTCGGGTTTCTTTCCCTTCATCGTTAGGTTTCATAGTGATTAGTGAATTTTTGTTGGATTAAATTAGGGTCGGTTCACTTGATCTGAGTTATTTAATATAATTTCACTTTTTTGCAAAATAAAAAATGATATGTATAAAAGTCTGTGACTTTTAAAATCGCAATCCCCCCCCGTTCAAGTATGCTCCATTTAGGGTTATAGATGCAAGACAAGTATCAAAATAACATTCATACCCTAGATGGAGTATTAGTTAAATGGAGCATACCTGAACTTCCCCTTCCCCCCACCCCCCACACCCCGTGATTTTGACTCGGTCAACACTGATGTGGTCATGGAATTTCATTAAAAAAATCCATTTATTAAACTAAATCATTCATTGTAAATAGAAATCAAAATTACAAAGAACCTATAATTCCCAAAGTCTATATTTTTTTTAAGAATTGAAGTAGAAAATTATGATAATTATTCCAGAACTTCCACCATTCCCATTCAATAACATAAAATGAAACATCATAAAAACAAATCAAATTTTATATGATATTCATCTTCACCCTCAACAATCAAAATCACTCAGGCAATGATCTTGTTGAACATTTTTTAAGAACTTCTTGGAATTGAAGAAGTCCTAGAAATTAAATTTAGGGGAAAACGATGGAAAGCATGGAAACAACGATGCAGAAATTGAGTTGTGTTTTGCTTTGATCGAACAAATTTGTCCTAAACCCTTTTTCCAAGGCTTGAAGACTAAGGTTGAGTCTTGATGAAGAACAAGCTTGGGGTTGAAGATGAAGGTTGAGGATGAAAATGAATAGAGAAGATTTTTTCAGTGTTTTTTTATTTATTTTTAATTAATTTCCATGTCTACTCATAACTGACAATATTTAATATAAAAAATATCCACATCACCTTTGATTAGGTCAAAATTAGTGAGGAGCAAAGATTTTGCAAAAAGGGTGAAAGCTTAGGGGCTAAAAGTGTGATTTTTAAAACAAGGGAGCCAAAATTGCTAATTTTAAAAAGTTGATGGGACAAAGTGAATTTTAGCCTTTTTCTTATTATTTAATAGCGAATTTACCATGAAGTCCACAAAATTAATGAGAATAAGAGTTTAATCGGAACACTTTAAAAAATCTGGTGGACTTCAACTATGATATATTAAGTAAAGTAATAGATTGTATATTTTTCAAGAAAAATTATACTATATTCCTAACAAAAAAAAGTTAATACTATAATAACAACAACAATAATAATTCCTTTTATCTAAAATAATAATAACTCAGATTATTTTTATCATTTCTTTTATAAGCCAAGAGAGAGGTTGAACATCAGGAGCGTTAATTTTATCATTAAAAAAATCTAATTTTTTCCTGAACATATTTATCTTAAATAATTTAAACCTAAAGTAAACTATGCAAAAAAAATTAATTGTATTATTAACCTCATAAATTATTAATAATAAATATTATTAATTAACAATTAAGCTTAGGATTATTAATTCCCTAACTAACAAGCCCTTAAAAAAATTAACTAACTATATATTTATGTTATTATAGCATCCAAAATGGAGGATGGTGATAGAAATACGCGCTATTATCATTTGAAGACAGTGCAAAAAAGGAGGAAAAATAAAATTGTCATGAGTAGAGATGCTAATGGGCAATGGTTAGAAAATTTTGAAGATATGAAAGCTTTGGTTAACAGATTTTACATTGATCTGTTTACTATGGATATTGAAACAAGCCCTTGGTTTCAAACTAATATCTTTTTTCGCTATAAAGGTGGACCTTGCTAAAGCCTATGATATGATGAGCTGGAACGAATTCATTCGCATGACTCTTATAGAAGCAGGTTTTCCGATGGAGTTAAACAATGTCATCATGTCTTCTGTTAAGACGGTAAGAACTAATGTGAGATGGAATGGTGCTAGAGCTGAGTTTTTTCTCCAAAGAAAGGTTTGAGGCAAGGTGACCCCATTTCACCTTACTTGTTTGTTATTTGCATGGATAATCTATCACATCTTATTAGTGATGCAGTCAATAAAGGTGATTGGTTACCAATGAAAGCTGGAAGGAATGGTCCTATGATATCTCATCTGATGTTTGCAGATGATTTATTGTTATTTGGACAGGCTACCGAAAAACAAATGAGATGTGTGATGCAAGTTTTGAACCAGTTTTGCTCTATTTCAGGACAAAAGATCAGTATCGAAAAAACTAGATTTTATTTTCTAGAACCGTGGATGTCAGAACTTGTGGTGAATTAATTAATATATCGGGTTTCAATGAGACAAAGGAGCTTGGAAAGTATTTCGGAGTGCCCCTCACAGGGAAAGCTCCTAAAAGGAGAGATTTTAATTATCTTGTTGATCAAGTGAAGAATAAATTAGCTACTTGAAAAGCAAAGCAACTTTCCTTTGCGGGAAGAGTTACTTTATCCAAATCTGTTATTGAAGCGGTTCCTATTTATCCAATGATAAGTTGTGCTGTTCCGAAGACTTGTTTACAAGAGATTCAAAAAATTCTAAGAGCTTTCATTTGGGGTGATAATGAAATGCACAGACACGTGCATGCTGTCAACTGGAATGTTGTCACAAAACCGAAGCTTCGGAGAGGGCTTGGTATTAGAAGGTTAGAGAAAATGAATGAGGCTTGTCTTCTTAAACTTTGGAGCATGGTTCTAAAAGGTAAATATGACAGGAGCAATTTAACAATGGATGAAGTAGTTGTGAAAAATAGTGACTCAAGCTTGTTGAAGCATTTAGTGCAGCTCTGGCCAAATTTAAGTACCACGTCGTATTGGGTTGTTAGAAATGGAGAGAGGATTAGAGCTTAGGATCATTGTTGGGTGGAGGAAGATTTTAAGATTGCTGATTTAGAAATTGATATTCCAACAGATATGTCTAATTTTATGGTAGCAGAGATGAGAATGGTAATTGGCAGATTAATGAGTTACAACAGTGGTTGCCTAGGGACAAAATAGCAAAGATTATAGCAATCCCTGCACCTTAAGAAGACTATGGGAATGATGTAAGTGTATGGTCGGGTGGTAAAAGTGGAGATTTCTCTATTTCTTACACTTATAATGCTTCGTGTGGTTTTATTACTAATGATAGGTATGATAAGTGGTATAAAGTGTGGAAATTAAATGTGTCGGAGCGAGTTCGATGTTTCTTATGGCTATTGTGTCATGACAGATTATTAATAAAGGTTAGGTTGGCTAAGATCCACCTCGGGTCTCCAATGTGCTACTTTTGCGGAGATGAACTTGAAACTACTCTTCACGTTCTCAGGGACTGCCCTATAACGATGTCTATCTGGATGAATACCGTTAAAGTTGTGAATCGGAACTGGTTTTTTGCAGCAGAGTTAGAGGATTGGATTAATATTAATAAGAGTAAGGAATTGGGGCTGGACACTATCATGCAATGGGCTGATTGTTGGGCAACAACATGTCATGCGATATGGACATGGAGGAACAAAATGATTCATGATAATAATTTTGTAGTTCCTTTTAAGCCATGGATGGAGATTAGCACCAGAGTTAACAATTATGTGGTAGAATTCCATAAGCAACAAGTAATGGTTAATAGGGAATTGATGACGGAAAATATTCGGTGGAAAACTCCGATAATAGGATGGGTTTATTTAAATACGGATGGAACTTCTAGAAGGAATAATGTGGCCGGTTGTGGAGGAGTGTTGCGAGACGATAATGGTATGTGGATTTGTGGATTTTGAAAATGGTTAGGAGTGTGTAGTGCATATGTGGCTGAGCTATGGGGTGTTTTGGAAGGCTTGAAGATGGCTCGAGAATGTGGTTTTCTTAAAGTGGAGCTTCATGTTGATTCGAAAGCAGTTGTCTCTAACCTGGTGGATGGTAAAGGTGGGTCAGCAACGGGGTTGAGTTTGTTAACAAATATTAGAAGCTTGTTGGAATTAAATTGGGTGGTTCGCATTTGCCATACCTTTAGAGAGGCTAGTTCTTGTGCAGATGCTCTAGCTAACTTAGCATGTGATGGTGACTCTTCTTTGATTATTTACGAACAATGTCATGTTCAGATGAGATTATGTTTTTTTAGCTTATTATATTGGTGTTGCAACACCTCGTTTAATTAAGCATTAAGTTTTCTTTCTTTTGGGCTAAGGCCCTCTTGTACTCCAAAAAAAAATAAAAAATGGAGTTCTCCTATTTGGATGTTTAAGTAGGTATACATTACAAAAAATTTAATTTTGGAATGTCACTCCTTTTTTTTTTTGCCTAAATTTTATTTTTCGCCCCTTAACTAGTTAATTAGTATCAGTTTGATCCCTTAATTAAAATATGTTCGATCTGGGTATTTTAAGTTTATTTCTGTTACATATTTTGGTCATTTCCGTTAGTTTAATTAAAAAACATTATGGTTTCTTCATCTTCGTCCCTTCTTCTTCATTTTCATATTACGTCCATCAACCTTCGACAAAAATATCCCAGAAAAACAAAATCATAAACTAAACATTAATACTCTCCAAATCAAAACCTAATAACTTCTTGAAACTCCATGAAACTGCAATTACCAACAACAAAACACAATCATAAGACAATCACGACCTGCAACTAGGCAATAAAACCCAAAAATATAAAATTTCAAAACCAAAACTTTCTTTAATCTAAACACCACCCAAATAGTTTTGAACATTTCCTTCAGATTTTCCTTCACAAGGAACGATTTTGAATTAAAATAAAGAACACCCACATAGTTATGAACATTTCCCTGTCACATTTTTCCACAAAAGTAACAATTTTTAAAGTATTTGTGTTACTGGGTATGTACAAGGATCAAAAGGTTTTAATAGACTACTAATTCATTACTTTAAATTTATTAAAAAGAAAAACAATAATTACCTCTAACAATCTTCTTTGTTCCTCTGATGAATATGTGTTAGATGGAGAGAAAGATTTTTTTCTCTTCCTAGATTTAAACGATTTGAACCATGTAATCCAAACTGCGATTCGATGAAGATTCGAACCTTTGTGGGTTGTTGTTCTGATTTGGAGAGTTTTAATGTTCAGTCTATGGTTTTGTTTTTCTTGAACTTTTCTGGGAGATGATATGAAGATGAAGAAGAGGGGAAAAAGATGAAGAAACTCTAATGTTTTTTCAATGAAACTAACATTTAAAATACTAAATTCAAACAAATTTTAATTAAGGGACCAAACCGATACTAATTAAATAGTTAAGGGACCAAAAAGACAATTTAGCCTCTCTTTTTTTTACAATGTTAGTGTCATTACTTAATATATATCCAATTTTATTATAAAAAAAATAAAAAATAAAATAGATACTCAATTCCTCCAATCCCGTATCTAAATTATTTATTTTACTAAATTAGGTCTCACCTAGGACTCAAAATGAGTCGAACCGAAACAAACTTGGGTTCAACTCGGCTCAACTCGTTAAGAAATGAATCGGCTCAAAACTCAACTCAATTTTGACATAAACCTTTTCTTTTTGCTCGAACTCGACTCGATTCAAGCTCGTGAACATCTTGATTCGACTCAAAAGCTCGAATTAAATGTATCAAAAGACAAAATATAAACCACAAAGGTTGTTAAAGAGAAAAATTCAAATGAAATGTTAATCCTTATTTATTAGCATAAAAATAGCTAAATTACTACATGGGTAAGCAATGAATTACTACGAATTTGTCATAACATTATTAGTTATCACCCACTGTGTTGTTAGTTAAGTATCTGGCTGCTGTTTTATAATCACTTCGGATCCTTATTATACACAAGGTTTTCGATGTGGGACTAATATAGTTTTCATGCTCCTTTGTTTCTTTAACAGCTATGCTAACCTCGATGCAAATGTGCTATGCATATGGAATGGAAGGATAACTTCCAAGTTTATTTTATTAATAAAAAGTTACAAAATTACAAGACGAGTTTCTTGCTCCCCAAGAGTTGCTAAACATGTTACTTTATCTTATCTGCATTATCCTTGGTCTCAAAGTGTTTCGTGTATCAATTGTGAATTCCCTCTATAAATAGAGAGCTCAAATAATTAATTCTATACGTCGAAAAAAGCTTTTGAGTTATCAATAATTTTTTCTTCTAATCCCCTTTGCCTTGTGTTACCGAGTTGTTCTTTTCTTCTCTCTTTTAAACCATTGTTTTCGGGTGGTATACGTGTCATACTCGAGTGGTCATAATAGTCATATTTAACGGTGTAATTCTCGAACTATTTTCTACAGTGTAGTAGTAAATTGTAATAGTGAATTGGATGTATTATCATGGAGGCGGTGCGGTTGGTTGTCTTCCTTGCACAACTTTAGACAATGTCGTGAAACGTCTTAAAAAGAGTGATCTGGTTATAACTTAACCCGATAACCTTTTCGATGGTAATATTTTCAATCTATATTCATTTAATATGATTTCTTATGGGCATCTTCCTCATGATTACTCATATACTCTATTTCTTGTCGATCATTATGATCTTTATCCTTTGAATTCCATGATTCATAAGATGGTATTAGAGGAACACCCAAGGTATGAAGATGACGATGCTTCAGCTTTCGATTCATAAATGATGAAGAAAAGGAATTAAATGGTGATGAAGATATTGAAGCTTTTGCATCTCAATCTTGCAGGTATCCTCAGACTTGCACGATCAGTTCAATTTTGGCATTTTCAAGAATCCAAATAATCTGATTTCATTCACTCTAATCAAGCCTGAATTTTATATATTCTCCATCTAGATTGTGGAGTTAACTTGTGTTCTAGTTGATTCTAACTGCAACATCAGTCGATGACGACGAATCTACGTTTGCAAAATCAAAAGAAGAAAAGACAAAGAATCTTGACACCGCGTTTGTGATATCTAAAGCGGTCAAGAAAGCGATGAATTTGAGTAATTTGAATCGTTTTATGTGATTATGTGATTTTGAGAAAAACGATGAATTTTGGTTTTTTAGACCGTTATGTGATTTTGGGAATTTAAGTACAAATTCATGTAATTTGAATCGTTTACGTATCGTTAAGTGTGATTGAGTGATTACAGGTCATTACCAGTGAATTTGTGTAATTTGGATTGTTTATGTGTGATTATGTGATTGTGAGAAAAACGATGATTTTGTGTAATTTGGATTGTTTATATGCGATTATGTAATTTTGTTGTTAAACTGACGTAATTCGGTTCAGTTATGAATGTGTCGTGATTACGGGTCATTTATGATATTTCAAAATTCCTTTCAGTTACTGCATTGCATTAAATGTAGTAACTGCTGTCTGCTATGAACGTGAGTTAACTCACGCTAGTGCAAATGGCAACGTGAGTTAACTCACGTTGAAATTAACACTAGTGTGAGTTAACTCACGTTGTCATTTTCACCGACATGAGTTAACATGCGTAGGGATATTTTCATCTTTTCAATTGGGAATGAGCAAAAACTGTTGGGTAAAGAGCAGAATTCATTGGAATTTTGTTGGTCAAACATAGAGATCCGAATTATTGGGTCTGGGCTTGTTTCCTTTATTTTTTGTTAGCTTACCCCTCCTTATTTCCCTTAGTTACTACTGCAATACACATATTCAACGAATTTTCATTGTATTCCAAACTTAAATCGGTGATCTTCCCCAATTTTATAATGATGTCTAAGCATTCAAACGTCTAATAATAAACACATAAGTCATCGAACACAAGAAGCATTCGTAATCGTATGGAAACCCAATCCTGAAGCACTCACCAAACAACGCAACGACCGTCAATAATTTAAATTGTTTCATAACTCCCCTAATTCACATTCTTGCTCCAACATAATTTCATCAAACAATTGCACATTGTTAAATATAACGAATTACACAATTTAAAATTAAAAATGTAAACTATCAATATTTTTGGGATATAATACTAGTGTTCATAATAAATTGGCTAATGAATTACACAATTTTGTAAATATGTAATAGTGGTACACATGTGAGGTACATAATACAGCCTCACAAACAATGCCTAATTTAGAAGAACCTTATATCCCTGTCTAACCTTCATTGCTCTCATCAACTTTGGGTCTAGTGTTCATAAGAACCTGTACAAGTAAATACCATCGAATAAATTTTCATTTGATCAACATGATGTTATATAATTCTATAGTAAATAGTAAGTGACAAACAATTTGTTAAAACATATTTAGTTCAGATTATGTTACCTTTCGGAGCATGGCGTTCTCATTGGTCAAAGTTGAGATACGTTCTTCTAAATTGGAGTTCTTATCTTCAAACTCTTTAGCTCTTGATTCTAAGTCATTTACATACACTTTTTTTCTTTCACGGGCTTGTTGGGCCGAGACCCTATTCCTTAGCAACCTATTTGTAACATAAGTCATTTATTAGTTTAAGATAGTTTAACCTGAAGTTCGGCCGAAAGATAAATAAAGTCAATTAAAATTGTTCTGATTAAATATCCTAAATGATTCGTCTTTCACTGAGGTTGAGTAACCGTTTGAATTCAATAACTTAATTAATCTTTAATAACAGTTTAATTGTAATACGTATCAAAATCTTCTTAAAGTGACATGTTTGTAGAAATTAATACGACAGTATATATTATATACCAAATACATAAGTTATTCAATGAATTTTAAAAGTGATTTTTTATTTATAATAGTGAATATAGGGTGTAACGCATAGCTAAAATTTGTGTTAACTTATGTCCCTTACCTTTTGAGACGTCTATGTTCCTTGTCTGCAGGGTTTCTTCCGCGGCGGCGCTTTCCGGGGAAGCCTGCTTGAAGTTGAGCATCGGTTACATTGCTTTGATTGTGGTTACTGTTTTGATTTGTTAACTCAGAATGGACACTTTGACATTGTGTACCTTCCACATCTGGAACTTCGAATAGATCTTCATCGCTATCTTCTGGAATTTGTAAAAAAAAAATCATGACTTATTAACATGACATATTTAGTATTGTCAAAACAAAACATGTCACGTTTAATATGTGGACTAAATTGAATTGGTATACAATGTCAAGTTAAAAAAATTTAAGGGCCATGAAAACTAACTTGTGTACGAAGGGTACCTCTTAAAGAACTTACAAATAACAATTTTACATTGAAAAAAATAATAATATTTTGACTTTTAAAAAGTTGAACGCATAAATTTTTATATTATTAGCACTTTAACATGTGCTAACATCAACCAAATTTGAATTGCTTGCACTCGACAATCTCGTGTATTCACACCTTCAGTTTATCAATGGTGGTTGGATCTAGATGGGAGATCCAAAATTCAATGCAAATTTTGATTATTTTTTTAAAATAAAATGAGTTTGAAATCTAGACCGCTCAATCTCGATCTAATTATTATCGATGTATCGATCACATGAATGTGGATAAACTCCGTGATGTGATATTTCGGATATAATCTAAATTTATCAAATTGTTGATGTAAAAACGGTTTACGCATACATTCAATCGTATCTAAAAGAATGATGCTATGAAAGTATAATTGTTAAATAAAACTTTAACGGCTAGAATGTCAGACCAATTTACTATATGCGTGTGTATATTATAAGGGCCCCTTAATATGCACCAAAGTATATCATATATATACCTCTACTTTTCATGAAACAAGTTGTTTTTAAATGATCGGAATCCAACAATATACTTAATATTCTTCTTAAAAAAAATACTTAATATTTTTTTGTTTTGACAAACTTTATGAAGAATCTTGTAAGTTTGGACTTTGGATTAGTTTATCATATATTTTTAATAAAATATTGTTAGACTCTTGACTTAGGATTATGTCAAAATTAAAATAAAATAAAATAAAAAACCTTAACTTGAGGATAAAATATGAGTCATAAAAAAACTTTAGCATAAAATAAAATAATAAAAAAAATTTGAAAATGACACTTACCAAATCTATGAGGAGGCATAGGAGGTAGCCTATTCCATGAAGAAGATGAAGATGAAGGTGCTCCTGTTGTTGCAGCTTCCTTCATCTCAGCATCTTTGGCTCTTGAAAGAGACATCTTTTGTTTTCTATGATTCTCTTGTTTGTGATACCTCAAAGAAATTTCAAGTAACAAAAAAGAAATGTGTGTATGTAACGTGTTAATGCACTTGCAATGTTGGGTTGTGTTGAAATGTTTTCATCATGAAACATTGTCTTTGAAAGAGTGATGGGGCCTAAAGAGTTTTGGTTCAGAAATGAACACGTTGATGTGCATTGAACCAAACCTTTGTTCTATGTTTTACGTGTTTCTGCAGCCTTTTACTCTATTATTATATTATGCTCTTTCCCTCCCTTTTAAAATTACGACAATTTTTTTCTTTTTGGTATAACAAAATTGACTTTTTTTAAGGGAATAGAAAAGACTATTGCTTAACATTTTTTAGGGTATATTAAAAAATAATGACTCTTATGTTTTTATAATTTTTTGTAATTAACTTTTAAGAGTAAATAATTGTCATAAACACATAGTGAACTATAATGAATTGAGAATTGAGAGTAATTTATACACAATAATAATCTCTTCCTCAAAAAAAAAAACACAATAATAATCTGGAAAAATAAATTAATTGTATCTTTTTTTATCAAATAATCCAATGATTAGAAATATGCATTTAAGGTGAACCCGGAGTTCAAACCCGAACTCGGTATATATATAATATGATGTCACTACAAACTGAGTTATAGTCTCAAGATTTAATTGTATATTGAAAACATAATACGTCCATAAAAAAATTATATTAAATATGTTTCAAACGACAATCTTACTTTTTTAAAAAGAAAATAACAATCATTTACAAACAAAGTTGATGTATGTGGTTCAAATTTTTAACCGTATACATCAATTTCGTTTGATATTTTCTTTTGTTTATATTTTTGTTCATTTATTTTTATTTGAGACCAGGTCTGGTCACCTCTCATATAGTTTTACCATGACTTAATTGGAGTCTAGTTTTGAGAGCTCTTTATAGTCATGTAATCGCTCCAACTCCAAAATCAATTTTATAGTGATAAATGTTAGCAATACATTATCTAACATCCACTTTTCAACACTTTTTTCTATACAATGATGAGTACTCTCCGTCACCAACCACCTCGAGCGCAAAACTAATCCTCAGCCACAGTCAACCGTCCCTTTTCTTATAAAAATAGAAATCATTTCATTTAAACAACCTCCATCCTGCTTAATTATGATATTGATGATTTCACTTAGAGTCTAATTTGTAATCACTTTGTCTTGTTTAAACTACAATCAGTCTATCAATTTGTTTCAAAATCATAACAAAATTAACTAAGCGACTTGTCACAATAATTCAGTAGATTAATAATTATATATCGTAATGAATTTTTTCACTCTAAGCTAAAACATATTTCACAATCCTACCATGCATTGATTAGATATAGATTTTAAAATTTTAATAGTCGTACATGCTAAGGTTGAGTATAACAAAAGCTAACGTACTAAATATGATGGATTTAATATTGGGATAACTCATATGTTCATGTCATATACTCATATTCTTCCTTTTTCTTTCTCCAACCGCTTCTTTTTATTTGAATCTAAATTTTTAAATCCGAAAATCTTATTCAAGATGAGTGCTCTGAATTAATACTCCCTAGCAATCATTCTTTTATTGGATGAAATCCATGTCGATATCAAACTTTAAAAATGGGTTTCACATAAACTGGTGAGACCACATGAATTTCATTCAACAAGATAGTGAACGTTAGAGAAAATGTTAAAGAGAGTAAATGTTAGAGAAATTGTTAAATATATATATATATATATATATATATTCTTAGGGTGAGATATTAAAAAGGGCAAGAAGAGAGTTTAACTTAAAGCTAAAAGTATAAATGTAGTATAAAAGACCAATTATGTAAAGAAAAATAAATTAATTACTAATCTGGGTCAAACTTTTAAAATAATTTTCCCTATTCTCTATGTTAATATGAAGGGCCGATGCATTAATTGTGCTTTGATCAGAAGTTACTTTGATATGAAGGGCCTATTTTCTATATGCATGCTTTAACCCGATCAAGTACCACTTATGTTAATCAAGACTTGAACTCTAAGCATTGAATTTGAAGATTAGGTAGCCTTCAAAATTCAAAAGTAATGGTTTATCCTTCTTTTATAGACCAAAAATATAATTTATATTTGTTTTCAATTATAACTTTAAATTGTTTTAGAGATGTATACTGTTTGCTTTGAAAATATGAATTGGTAAAATAATTTATGAAAAAAAGGATATTTTTGTATCAAGATGCATTAACTACATGATTTTTAATTTGTATCAAAAATCTTAAACAACTTTTTTACCATGAGTTTGATAAAATATGTGTCGGATAAAACTTGATGAGTAGTGTAACCCTAATCAAATGTTACCCATTGTAATTTGATCTCTCCTTTAAATATGTATATCCTTCTACGTACAACTCTTTCAATGTTTTAACCCAAATCATTAGGCTACTCCTTCGGAACGCCTACATTTATATTAAAAATTAATGTTTTTTTTTATAATGGAAGTTGTTTTTTTTCTCAATGTTTCCAAAAGGAACGCTGCACTAGAAGTACTAGGAAAATCTAGTTAATAATTACATTAAAGAAACAAATTAAAACAATATAATAACTTTCTCATCGTCAATGACTCTACAATCCTTTAATCATCATAACCTCAACTATGCACTTTTCCTTTCTCCATCTCTATGCTCAACAACTTGGTCACTCTACCAAACCAAGACACTTTCCTGAATTTACACTTAGTGTTCTTTTCCCTTCCTTAAAGCTTTATCATGTTTCTTTCATATAATGTAGCATTTGTTCTTTCTCATTATTACACACAACTATGACACTAGTCACACTACTTTTATTTATACACACTTTTCTTCCTTTGATTCTGTAAAAGATAAACACAACATTTGGATTTTATAGTATGCATCACAATTCATGGATTCAAGTGATTCATGGACTATCTTCTTTCTTCTTCATAGCTTCATGGTTATTGCTTTCTCTAAACAAGATGGTATGTCTTGTACAACTTTATAAGATAATGACATTTTTCTTAGAATGTTTTTCATTATTCAATCTTAACTTATAGAACAATCTTTGTCCATCCTCCAAATTTTCTAAAATGCCTCCAGAAGTGTATTCAGTACAAACGCCGTATTTTTGTCCAGAAGTATACATTATAATCTTCACTTTTCAAGGTCAACTTCATAGTAGTTTTCACTATTTTCTAATTGAATTTCATGAAACAGGTTTCATGAGTCTATCATGTGGTGGAACAACAAGCTTCGATGATTCATCAAACATTTCATGGTCCTCGGACACTCCTTACATAACCACAGGAAAGACAGCCACCATCAATTACAATGATGGTTCCTTGTCAACAAATGTCTCGGCTCGGTTCTTCCCTCATTCCAAACATCGTGCATGCTATCGGATACCAATGAACAATGCCACTAGTTTGATTCTTGTTAGAGCAAAATTTGTGTACAAGAACTATGATGGACTTGGAAAACCACCTATTTTCTATGTTTCTCTTGGGACAGCTATTGCAGCTAAGATAAATCTAGGTAAAAATGATCCATGGATAGAAGAGTTTCTATGGGAAGTCAATAAGGATACACTTGCATTCTGTTTGAATTCAATTCCAAGTGGTGGTTCTCCTATAATTTCTTTACTTGAAATTAGACCTCTTCCTAAAGGTTCCTACAC
>Ga0315914_1007061_pt1 | contig 15695 bp, 16 predicted proteins | sample MpolenodulesMG_FD_203920 | JGI IMG/M metagenome (GOLD analysis project Ga0315914, IMG submission 203920) | Medicago polymorpha root nodule microbial communities from Los Angeles, California, United States - elongated nodules | ecosystem: Host-associated > Plants > Roots > Nodule | place: USA... | reverse complement strand
CAGTCGCGGGCAGTTTAATTCACCACTCGGACAGGGGAGTTCAATACGCTTGCAGCAGCTATTCTGACATCCTCCACGCGCATGGGATCCAGCCGAGTATGAGCCGGGTGGGCAATCCGTATGACAATGCGCGTGCGGAGAGCTTCATGAAAACCTTGAAGCAGGAAGAAGTTGCAGGATTGGCTTATCGCGATGCCTCGGACGCCCGGCGACGTATCGCCAGCTTCATTGAAGACGTTTACAATCGGCAACGATTGCATTCAGCGCTCGATTACCTCACCCCAGAGGAATACGAACAATCCTTATCGTCGTCGCACGCAAGTGCCGTACCTGAACTCACAAGCCGGCAATTGTCCTGCAATTTCTCTGTCTCACTGTAAGGGTGCATTCCAAGCGTTTCGCTAAGTCGCGGACAACGGATGCGATCGATTTCCGGTTGCCTGATTGCTGTTACGGGTGATTGATTTCGGTTATTTCAGTGCCGGTCAAGAGCGTCGGCGTTTTTCGTTTCCGCATGCTATCGCCTTCGAGCGTTATGCGGTGAGCGTTGTGAACAATACGGTCCAGGATCGCGTCAGCTAACGTGGCTTCTCCGATCATTTCGTGCCAGGCGGCCACGGGAAGCTGAGCCGTTATCAGGGTCGATTTCCGGCGATACCGCTCCTCGAAGATTTCCAGTAGATCGAGGCGCTGTCGATCGTTCAAGGTGTGGGTTCCCCAGTCGTCGAGCACCAGCAACTGAACGCGCGCCAGCTTATCGACGAGGCGCGGAAAGCGTCCGTCGAGCCTGGCAAGTGCGAGGTCCTCGAACAGTCGTGGCATACGAACGTAGAGCACCGAGTAGTCGAGGCGGGCGGCCTGTCGTGCGAAGGCGCAGGCAATCCACGTCTTTCCAGTGCCTGTTTGGCCGGTCAGGATTAGGTTCTCGTTTGCCTTCAGCCATGCGCCTTGCGCCAGGACAGGACGTTCCGGCGGTCAAGACCGCGGTGAGATCCAAAATCGATGTCTTCGATCGAGGCATTGGCAAAACGAAGCCTTGCTGTAGCGAGCCTGTTTGTCAGCCGTCGGTCTGTTCTTACGGCGATCTCTCGATCGAGCATCAACCCCAGCCGTTCGTCGAAGCTAAGGTCGTTTCCATGAGCCTGCTCGATAAGCTCGCGATAGGCGGTCGCCATCCCGGCGAGACCAAGCGCATTCATCTGATGCAGTGTTGGATGTGTCAGCATCTGATGTCCTCTTCATTGGTAGTAGGTTTTGCCGCGAATATTGCCGTGCGGCGGCGCCGGCTTCACAGCCTCGCTCATGGCCGGAGCCCGATCGAGACCAGATCTGAGAATGTTGGCGACAGACGAATAGCTCAGTGCGTTGATGACCAGCGCTCGCTCGCAAGCCAGTTCCAGCCGATCGGATTCGTAACGACGCGCCAGGGAAAGAACGCCTTGGGCAGATCGGTAGCCTTGCTCGCGATGCGGGCGGTCGCATAGCAGACGTTCGATAAAAATCGCCGTGTTGGTTCCGACCTTTGCTGCTTCCCTGCGCAATGTGTGGGGTGTCGTGTTTGCGTAGCGCTGGTGAGCCTTGGGCATATGTTCGTTGACGGTAATGTGGCCCGAGCGCTGCGAGCTTCGGATGTGGCTGGCGACACGCTTGTGGTCAAAGAAGATCTCGACTGCCCGATACGTCAGCCTGATATCGACCCGTCTGCCGATGAGAACGTGCGGCACGGAATAGAACGTCTTGTCGACCTCGACATGGTAATCGGGATGGACCTTGGCGACCTTCCATTCCGCATACTCAAACGGCGTTGACGGCAGCGGCTTGAGCTGGTCGCGCTCGACTTCATCGAACAAAGCACGCCGCGATTTGCCATATCGGCGCATCGTTCGGGTGTTGAGGTCCTCGATCAAAGCGCTGATGCGGATATTGAACGCGCCTCGCCTGGCGCAGCCCATCGGCGGTCGACGCAAAATGCTAACAAGAAGAACCTCACTTTTGCACAATCCACGCCGTCACCGAGACAAGTTCGTGTTCGTTTGGCGCCCGCGGCAAGGAACTCCCGGCGTCGAGCATGTCCGCGAAGATTTCCAGCAGGGAACCATCGATGTCGCGGCCGGAAAGCGATAGCTGGAATACCAGTTGCTTGTCAGGATCGGTCCTGCCGAATGGAACGGCAGAACCGATGAAGTGGCCGGCGGCGGTTCGAAAGCGGATTTCCGCGCCGAGCGGCAACGGGCCGGTGATGATATTGAGCCCCACGGTCTCGTCCGGCCGCGGCGCCCGCGGCAGGTTGATCACAATTTTGCGTTGTTGATCGGCCATCTCCGCTCAAATCCCGCAGCAGGCGCGCTGCCGTTATCCTTCGTTGGCATTGCAAAAACACCACGAGCGTGTTTGCGGCCAACGGCATGACCAAAACCGTGGGTTCCTGGGCCTAGAGCCGCTCAGAACGACCCAACCTGAATGTCGGTCAGCCTTGCCTCCGCCGGCATGCTGCCTTCGATACGTTTGCCCGCTTGCGCTACCACAACGTTGAAGTCGATCGGTTCGCCCGCTTTGAGCCTACCATCGTCGATCAGCCTATCGAGCGCCTTGTCGATCGGTATGGTGAAGCTGACCGTGTCGGTATGATGATGACGAACACCGAAGAACTCGAAACTGCCGGCGAAATCCGGTCCGTCCGGGTTGAGATCAGGCGTCGTTCCCTCGGGGGAAATGAAAACGAGGAAATTCAGGCCGCCAACGTCCATGGGCGGGGCGATGCTGACCTTAGCGAATTGACGCGACTGTTCCGAAGGCTTCGCGGCAACATCCACGAGCTCCTGCGAAACGGTGAGCTTGGCAGTCGCCGGTTTGTTTATGGCCACGGCCGCGGACGCAGGCACGGCTGCTTCCAATGCCGGAATGGGGGCCGAGCGGCCGGCGGTTGCAACCGGGATCACCTCGTCGCCGCTGCCGGGCTCATAATCATAGTCAAAGGCGCCGATTGCGAGATAGTCAGCGGCCCTGGTCTTATCGCTGACCGGGCTACCGTCAGCGTTGACATAAAAGAGATAGGGTTCCGGATCGTACTGCGTCTGTTGGTCAGCCGTTGGCCCGACGGGCAGGCCCATCGCCTGCTGCTTGCGGGTCCAGACATCCCACAGCCGATCGATGTTGCAATGATGCAGAAAGAAGATCGGGTCGAGCGGTGACAGGTTCTGTGACATCAGCCCATAGGGAGCGCTCTGGCCGCCGACGCTCATATGTACGCGGTTATGCGGCTGGCCTTCAAGAATGGAGAAGCCGACCGGTGCCACCTGGTGGCTGGACGATACCGGACTGTTGAAAGCGAGACCCGGAGCGCCCGCGTCGTTGGCGAAGGTTGTTGGCGCCAGCGATGCCTTGATGGTGTCGATGTCGACTGCGGTTTGGGTGGCGGGATTGAGTTTCGGATTCTGCGCCGTCAGGAAGCGGGCGTTCGGCTGGTTGGCGAAGCTCGCCATTGCGTCGCTCCATAGCGCATCAAAATCCGGATAGCCGCGCAGGTTCTGCTGCTGCAATTGGGCGGAGCTGAGACTGTCCCAACAGGCCTTGATCGGCTCCTGCATGATGTCCTGGAAGCGGTTGTGGTCGGGAATGTAGGCGGAGCTGTTGACGGGATCGAGAATCGTGCCGAACAGCGGCGGCAGAACCTCGGGATTGGCCGTCCAGTCCCAATATGGGAGGGCGAAATCCGGATTGCCGCTCAGTTCGCGGCAAGTCTCTTCGAAATAGCCAAGATAGCCGCGGTGCCAGCTGGTGAACCACCAGTCGCCATGGGGGCAGTCCATCAGGTGGATGAAGCCATTGCGGTACCAGTTGCGCGGATCAGAAGGCGGAAGCTTCAGCATCGCGGTCACGGCATCCATATAACTTTGCAAGTCCTTCTGCCCATCGGCGCTGGTCATGTTCTTGCGCCTATGCTTGGTCGCCGCCCGCAGAATGCTTGGTGCGAAAAGGGCTGTGCCGGCGGCAGCGGTTGCGCCTTTGACGAAAGAGCGGCGTGAAACCGTCAGAAATCGCGTGCGTGTCATCGAGATTTATCCCCTGAACAGGTGTTAGTCCGAATGTCTTGCAGCTACGGCAAGGGGTGGAACATCACTGCCGCACGGCATACCACGAGGCGACGTAGCCGGCCACAGCAGTCCCGTGCGAATGGGGGACGTCGCGGACGACGCTGCCGACAATGGCAACTCTCTGGTCGACGCCGTTCGGCCAGTTCGGCACGACGTAGCCGCGATAACTGTAGATCCAGGTCTCTCCGGCCACCTCGCCTTTTCCGGTAAATTGCAGTTCGACCGGGTCGCCCGGCTGCACGGCGCCGGTCAATCCTAACGACCAGCCCGGCCCGCCGATGGTTCCGCCAACCCTGCCCGGCTCCAACTCGGTTAGCACCAGCGTTCCCTGACCAAATTCCAGGGCACTGAAATCGGCCGACAGGTCGGGATTGTTGATCAGGCTCCGATGACTCCAAGTGCCGACGAAGCTCATATGTCCTCCCAAATGGCGATCAGCTATCTAGTGATGGCCGGTAACGGTGCCGCCATGGCCGTCCGGCAGGGTGATCCTGACGTTCTGCATCATCCCCTGGTCCTCATGATCGAGAATGTGGCAATGCAAGACGAACTCGCCGATGTAGCGCTGGTAGCGCGTCTGCACGGTGTTCGTGTAACTCGTCGAGGGGTCGGTGCCGGGATTCTTAAACCACAGCGTGGCCTTCCAGACATTCTTCAATCCCGGATATTGCGGGTCGCCGTCATCGTCGGCACCAAGGGCGCGGACATCATTGCCGGCCGCATCGATGATCTTGATGATTTGGAACGGATTGACATGGATATGGAACGGATGGCTGACGAAATCCGACCTGAGCGCCCACTCATCCACGCCGTTCAGCGGCAGCGTCCGGTCGATGCGGTTGGCATCATAGGGCTGGCCATCAAGCTCGAAGAAGGTGCCGCCCGGTTGCTTCACATCGATCTTGAACACCACTTGCTGCTCGCCCGGTTCGATGTCCGGATGAGGAACGAAGTTTGAAAGCCGCATATCATTCTTGAGGTCTTCGACGACCTCGCCGGCAACATCCGGCGCCATCGTGCGCTCAGCCGCCGAAATCAACCAATCCTGCAGATAGGTGGTGCCAATCTCGCCATTGACCGCATTGCCTTCCACTGCAGTGACAATGCCGAGAAGGCGATGGCTCGGAGCAATCTGGTTGACGCTCGCCGCTGCCGGCGCGGCGGCATCGACGAGGCAGTAGTCACCCGCTTGAGGCAGCACCACTAAGGCATCAACCCTGTAGCCCGGCTGCAGCACCGCCTGCTGCCGCATCTGCACCTGCGCCATTGTCAGGCCGTCCTGGGCCACCACGCCATAGGGGATGGTATCCTTGCCGCAATTCTGGTCAATCCATCTGTCGGTGTCCGCCGCGGTAAGCGTGCGCAACGCGGCCGTTCCGGTCTTACGCCGGATCTCGAAATTGATGGTGTCGCGAACACCGGCATGGATCATCCGCCAGCGCTCGATCGATCCAGCCAGCGCCGGCGCCAATTGGCTTAGCACCTGACCGTTGATGCTGGTGAATCGACCGGAGGCCGGCCAACTGCCAGGTCCGAACTGATCGTAGCTTTCGATGCCCCCCACCTGCCCTGGCTTGCAATCATAGGTGATGCCGCCGTCGCTGTCTGTGCAGGCATCTTGGATCTGCTGTAGCACCAGGACCCGCTCGGGGATATCGGAGCCGTCTGGCTGCTTTAGCAGGCGGTCGAGATCTCCGATTTCAGTCGGGGTCGGCATGCGATCGCCACGGATAATCAGCGCTCCCGACATGCCGCTCGACACCTGCAATGCGGTCGATCCGTGCAGGTGCGGGTGATACCAGAAGGTGCTCGCGGGATGGTCGGCGGGGATGTTGTATTCATATTGGAACTCGACGCCGGGGCGGATCGAAACCAGCACATTGTCGCAATTGCCCGACGGATTTACCCAGAGGCCGTGAGAATGCAGGTTCGTACCGTTGAAGCAATGGCGGGTATTAGCACTGCCCCCACCGATGCCGCAGGTCGAATCCTGAGGGAGCATGTTGTTCAGTGTTACCCGCACCGTCTCACCCGGGCGTACATCGATGGTCGGCCCCACCAGTGGCGTGTCGGCGCCGGATGGGCCCGTTCGGCGGGCGTCCTGATAGCCGCGGAGCCTTACCCGGTCATAGCGCACGGTGGCTGGATTGTAGATCTGACGGTCGAGGTAGGTGACGCTCATATCGAGCAGAACCTCGCCCGGAAAAGGCGCCCGGTTCTGCGCGAAGGTTTCCAGCTTCGCCCGCGATTTCGTGATCGGCTCCAATATGTAGGTTGATGGGTTACTCACAGTCCGGGCCTCTTGAGCAACAGCCGATAGCACATGGGCGGCCGAAAGAACGCTCGCCACACCGAAGAACGCAATTTTGGGAGATACAAACAATCAAACCTCCCAAACTGCAAGAGCGAGACAGCGGGCATTGTCTATAACGTTAGTGATACACGCACGGGGCCTCAGCTTGAGGTCTGAAGATCACTTCATCTCCGTATGTTTATAGAAGGAAGTTGTCCGATCCCATCTTCTCACCAATGAGAAGGTTATCCATCAGAACCATGAGCGTCATCCGACGGTTACAGGTACATTACTTTTCAGCCTCGCAAACTATATAGCGCAAAGCGGTGTCTCGCACACCCCTGTAAAACCACTGATTGCGCCGGGTCCGTGCTTACAATGCTTTCGGGTGCAAAATCCGGTAGCCAGAAGTTTCGAAAACTCTTGAGAAGTCCCCGGCTCCCGTTCCGCCCCCTGAAGGCGACGGCCTTTGCAGCTATGCTGACTGAAGCAGAAAAGCAGAGGGACGCAGTCCTCGCCCGCGCTACTCATGTCGCTTTGGGTAAACGCGGTAACGGTTTACGACGGCAAAATGGGGGTCCATGAAGACCCCGTAACAGATAGGATTTGCCCGAATTGTTGCGGGTCCGTTCGGACGCGCCCACGGCGTCTCCCCTGCAGCCGGTGCCGCTGTTCGGGATAAGCCGGCATCGCAAGGACCGCGTGGTCGCAAAAGTCGCCGCTCTTATGCATGAGCTGGGCGAAATATTGGGCGAGACGTCCATTCCGAACCGGTCTCCGTATTTATCGAGCGCCGCTTAGCACGGACGCGAGATTGCTGTCGTTCACATCGCCCTTTGCGGCAGCGCGAACGTCCTGAGCGATGATGACGCTCATTCGTTTCTCCTGATAGTCCTTGAGGGGTTGCTTTGTTAGCGGGTTAAGCCGCACTGGCGCATGGCGGCCGGGCACTGTTCAAATTTAAACTGACGTTGGTCACTTTGCCCCCCTCGCAGGTGGCCGGGAGGCTCGTCACCGGCCCGCGGCCCTTGACGGGTCTCGCCATTGATCCCACATCAATGGAAATGGGGGCTTGGACTTGGACGACAGCAAAGCGGAAATCGCGGGCCCAATCGAGCTGGTTGCTGACCTCTCAGAAATCGCGGCACAGTGCGCCGCTTCGAATCTTCTGGACTTTGCGGCACAGCTTGCCGGCCTCGCCGAGGACCTCAAGGCTCTAGCGGCAAGGCCGATTGAGCCCGTACCGACATTGACCGGCCGACGATCAGCCGAAGCAGGCTTCTCCAGCATCACTTTGAAAATCGAACCATCAAGACAGTAACGCGGCAACAAGGGCCGCTTACGAAAACGACCGCTGCGAGAGCTGCAGTCCATTCTAATATTTTGACCCGCTCGGGAGGACGCATCGCGCTCCTCCTCGGTGCCCCCTGAAAATGAAGCGTTCCGCGACAAAGATAGTTGTCCATAGCGGCATCGCCGCGCTGGGAGGCACCGTTTTATCCATCTGGTTTATTCCATTTTTAAGGTGAATGTTGAAGTGAGGTGAGATAGGAGCACATCAAGGCTTCGGATCGGAGCCGGCATGTGAACGAAGGACTGAAGCCATATGCGGAGAAGCCAAGCGGACAAGGACGCCGACGCGGCGCTGGGAACCAACATTTGTCGATTTCGGGAGATCAGTGGGATCTCGCAGAAGGAGCTGGGCGATGCGATCGGCGTCACGTTTCAGCAGGTACGGAAGTACGAGAGCGGCAAGGATCGGATTTCATCGAAAAAGCTCGTCGAAACCGCCAGAACGATTGGTTGTGATCTCAACAGTCTTTATGCGGGTATCGGAATTGACGACGCAACATTGGCGTTCCTGGATCACAGTAGGGCCGCTCTGAAACTAGCCGCCAATTTTGATGGAATCGCCTCATCAGAAGAGCGTGCTGCAATCGCGCTGCTGCTGGCCGGGTCGCCACCAAAGAAGAATAAGCCTCAATTTAGGCGTTGGGCCATTGGAACGCCGGCAGCTCGGCCATGAACGCTTCGACGCTGGGCTGCGCTCGCTCGCCGGCGAGCACCTTCACCAGCTCGGCCGTAGAATAGGTCCACACCGCCGAGCGCCATCCGAAGAGTGCCTCGCCCTCGGCCAGAACTGCGGTCGGATCGCCGCACCAAGCGAGGGCTCGTGCTTCTGGCCGGCCTCTGCAAGTATGGCGATGATAACGGCCTCGTCCAGTTCTCTAAGACCGGGTTCCGTTCCTCCGCGTCTGACTTGACGCGCGATCTGCTATTGCGGTTTATCGCAAAGCGCGGGGGCACTGAGTCAGACACTAGCGGAGCCGCGATATAGAGCTACCGCTGAAACTACATGGAGAAGTGCAATGCTGCATCCTAACCCCGATAAAATGAAGGGAATGCCTGAACCGGTCGATGTACATGTCGGCCGTCGAATTCGGATGCGCCGAATATGGATGCAGGTCACACTGACGGCCCTTGCGGACGCCATCGGAGTGACGTTTCAGCAGGTACAAAAATACGAGAAAGGAACCAACCGCATTGGAGCAAGCCGTCTCCAACAGATTGCAGACGCGCTGGTTGCGCCAATTTCCTATTTCTTCGAAGATATGCCCGGCGCAGCGCCGGTCGGCGGCGACAACCGCAATGGCCAAAAGAAGCTGCAACCAGAAATCGTAGAGTTTGCGTCGAGCGATGAGGGTCTTGCGCTTATTAGCGCCTTCTCCCAGATCACCGACAAAAGGGTGCGGAACCGCATCCTCGGCCTAGTGAACGCGCTCGCAAAACAGGATCCGGCATAGGCGCGGTATTGAACGCTCCGGGGACAGAAAGAGCAGTCCATCAGTATCCACCCCGGCTGCACCAAGCTTGGCTTTGACCGCTTTGTAAGATTCGTACACCTGCCGCTTCTCAATTCGAAACGGCTTGTCTGTCGCACCTATCGAAATCTCCTGTTTCCAGTTGTTCCAAACAATACGACCACCTGACCCCGCCCCCTTTGCCCCCATCTCCACAGGGCCTCAACGCTGATACGGGGCGGTCCGCCTCAGTTGCATCGCTCTCGCCTTGCGGGTTGCTCCGCTTGAGCTTCTCCTTTTGCATCAGAAGCCTGGTTCCTGCAGTTCCGCGTGAAGCCTATGTCCGACTCACGCCCCCTCTACGCCGGTCGCCGCCCGCCCAGTCATCAGGTTTCCCGCGGACTTGTCCCAGGATGACGAAACAGTCCTGGTTTCGACGACGCTTGTATTCTTAACGGCGCGTCTTCGGAGAGTTCACTTTCGTTCGTCTTTCGAACATGCACCTGCTCGGATCTCGACCGAACTTTTCATCCGACGCGCTCACCACACACGCTCTTTACCGCAGCAGCTCGGACTGGTTTGAGACCTGCTCCTGAAAGCCGATTCCGGAGGGTCGTCCCCCATCATTCACGCAGCTTTACGGTACGGATTCAATCGTGCTGAACTCCTTCGGTGCCTCTGCAGCACATTTGTGGACGCCGCCGTGATGCTTCAAGAGAAAGTCGCGTCTGGTGCGACCCGCGCTGGCCAAAAGCTCCGCGGCGCCCGCGTCGATTGCCCGACCATGACAACTGCATGCTTTACTGGCGTTCGTGTGTGTGGGTGCTCTGAGCATCCATTTTAAGTCGGATCAGCGTGGCGCCGGCCCCGCGAGAACCAGCCATACCATCTTAAAGTTGCCCACCCGCTCTGCGCTAGACGCACCTCGTTCCAAAAAGATCAAGTACTTTAGAAATCAGCCTTGCACTGGCAGCGCCATTGACCGATACAGCCGTGCTATAGCTTCTGAGGCGGGGAAACGAGCAACATTAACGTGCGGCCCGGAATGAGGCTGACTGCAGAACGGCACGCCTATCCGGGGCCGTGCGGATTGGCGGCAAGTGCGCGCGAGCGCTTACCTCTTTACCTCTGGACCAACGAGAGTTTCGAGAATGAGTGAGTTCGATGCAGTTTTTAGTTTGCCTTTGATGGAAGCCGACGAGCTCAGTTCCTTCTATGAGAATACCAATCTTATCGGCTGTTCCGCAGCACTCGGGCGAAAATATCAGATCTCCGCATCGTCGCAGGCGACCATCGGGAGTGTATATCCGGAGCTCCTGGGTTCTCACCATAAGCTGGTCGTGGAATCGGTGCTTGTCACCGGTTTTCCGCGAAGCATCGTCATCCCCCCTGCTCGGAAGCTGTTTATCTGCCGCATTAAATCTGGCCTCCTCGGGATCTTCGAGACGGGGGAAGTCGCAGTTTCCCCGTCCTCCCTAGAACTCGAGGGCGACGAACGCGTTCTCCTTCGCCACCAGGCGTTGCATGACGTGTTGACCGGGTTACCTAATCGCCGGCAATTTAGCGACGACTTGGACGCCCGTCTTCCAGTCGAGGGCGTGGAAAGAATTGCTCTGATGCAAATCGACCTCGACGACTTCAAACCCGTCAACGGTACGCTCGGGCATGCTGCCGGTGATCTCGTACTTCAGGGTACCGCCGAGCGACTTCAGGCCATGCTTGGCGAAGGAGGCATCGCTTATCGGCTTGCCGGTGATGAATTTGCCGTTCTCCAGCGTAGTGGGCGGTCGATGGAAGCTAAACGTCTCGCCGAGTCGATCGTGAATGCTTTCAAAGAGCCGTTCACCGTGGAAGGTATCGATGTGTTCGTCGGAGCGAGCGTCGGGATCGCGATCGCGCCCGACGACGGAAACGATGGCGAGCAACTGATGAAGGCTGCGGACATCGCGCTTTATGCCGCCAAGAACGATGGGCGCGGGCGAGCCAGAAGCTTCAATCGCTCCATGCTCATCATGTTGGAACAGCGCGAGATGCTAAGGCGCGGTCTGCGTGTCGCCCTGCAGGAACGGCAATTCTTCCTCGAATACCAACCGCTCATAGAAACCGATGCGATCGTTGGCTTCGAAGCCCTGCTGCGGTGGCAACATCCCTATGCTGGGATCGTGCCGCCGGCCGTGTTCATTCCCTTGGCGGAAGCAGACGGCCTGATGGTAGAGATCGGCGAATGGGTGCTAGAGCAAGCCTGCCGACAAGCGGTGAATTGGCCCGAGCACTTCACAGTTGCGGTCAATCTCTCGCCGGCCGAATTCCTCCGCAAAGGGCTCACCGACCGTGTGGCCAATACCCTGGATTCTGCGGGTCTGTCCGCAGAACGCCTGGAGTTGGAAATCACCGAGTCGGTATTGCTCGAGCGCACCGCCAACAACCTCGACACCCTCCACACGTTGGAGGTGATGGGTATCCGCATCTCGCTCGATGACTTCGGGACGCAATATTCGTCCTTGGCGTACCTAAAGAACTTCCCGTTCGACACGATCAAGATCGACCGTTACTTCATCAAGGACGTCGAGACTGACGAGAAACGCCAGGCGATCGTCCGCGCGATCGTCGCACTTGCGCACGGATTGGGAATGCGGGTCACAGCGGAAGGTGTCGAGACCGCAGCTCAGGCGGCGTGGCTACGCAAGCTAAGGTGCGACCGCTTGCAGGGAAATTTGTTGGGCGCAGCCACGCCCCCCGATTCGATAAGAAATTTCCTGCGACAATCATCAATGGCAAGCCAACGGTCGGCTCTGGAAGACTTTTAGCTGCTTGCGGCACTGTCGTTCTTAGTTTCGACAGTACCAAATACCATCAAACCAATTGGGAAATATATGAACAGCATCGATCGAACCTCTGTTTTGGGTGCTGGGCTGTTGCTGGCCCTAGGGTGCATGCCTTTGCCCGTCGCTGCTCAATCGGATCCCAGTAGGGAGACCGCCACAACGGGATGGGCCACCCAGAATGGCGGCACCCGAGGCGGCGCACATGCGGCTGCAAGCGATGTGTTCACGGTGAGAAACGCCCGAGAATTGAAAAACGCCCTGACGACTCGCGTTGGCCAGGGTGGGCGGATCGTCCGCGTCACCGGGTTGATCGACGTCAGCCAGGGGCGGGCCTACAAGACGTCCGCAGAGATGGAATCACGGGCAAAAATTGTACTTCCGCCTCGGACAACCTTGATTGGGGTCGGAACAAGGGCGGAACTTCAAGAGGCATATGTGGTCGTAAACTCGAACGACGTAATCATTCGAAATCTAAGGATCGAAAACCCTTGGGATCCACAACCCGCCTGGAACCCGAATGATGGAGAAAACGGGAACTGGAATTCGCGATTTGATGCTGTGACCATCGATGGGGCCTGGAACGTTTGGGTCGATCATGTCACCTTCACCGACGGCCGCCGGACAGACGACCAAAACGGAATGCAAAACGGCAGGCCCAAGCAGCACCACGATGGCGCGCTCGACGTGCGAAACGGAGCGAACTTCGTAACCATCTCGTATTCGATATTCCGCGACCATGAGAAGAACAATTTGATCGGCTCAAGCGACGGCGCCGACGGTGAGGACAGTGGTCGGCTCAAGGTTACGATTCACAATACTCTTTTCCAGAACATTTCCGCACGGGCGCCGCGCGTCCGCTTCGGCCAAGTGCATCTCTACAATAACTATCACACAGGAAGCATGGCGAACCGCGTATATCCGTTTTCACATGCTCATGGTGTGGGTAAAGAATCCAGGATCTTTTCCGAAGCCAACGTATTCCGCATTGATGGCGTGAAGGGCTGCGATAAGATCGCAGGTAATTACGGAGGGCGTGTCTATAGGGACGACGGGTCGCTGCTCAATGGAGCAACGCTCGTTTGCTCATGGAACCGCCAAATCGGTTGGCGGCCGCCGTATAGCTATACCCCGCTGAACGCTGCGGAAGTGCCAGCGAATGTGCTCGCGAAGGCTGGTGCAGGGAATCTGTAAAGAAGTGCGGGTCCCTCCGACGGAGTAGATGCGTGAGCCGTTGGAGCGCTAACGAAGCTGGTGTAGGAAGCCAGGGACGCCCGGCCATCGACATTGCCCCTTGACGATGCGCCGGAAAACTGCGCCTTCTTGGATCGGCCTCCCCTCCCTTGCCACCACATCCACCTCGGCCGCGCCAAGACAACTTCACAAGACAACTTCAAGCGACGACAATAAGCGTGTACTATTACTGATCGACCCGTCCAGTAGGCGCCCTGAACAGGAAGGCGATCATCACCGCCACTGCAGCGATGGGACAATAGACAATCGCTTTTATGAGTATCTTCGAGGCCGAGATCTATTGATCGTCTCGTGCGAAAGGAATGAATATGGAAAGACGTGACTTCATCAAACGTTTGGCCTTGCTTGCTGCTTGTCCGCTTTGCGCCGAGACCGCTTATGCAGCCGAAGCCGAACATTGGAGCTATGAAGGCGAAGCGGGTCCCGAGCACTGGGGGTCTTTGAGCAACGAAAACAGTGCCTGTTCGGCCGGTTCGCAGCAGTCGCCGCTGGACATCAGGGGTGCGATCAAGGCCGATATCCCAGGCTTGGCGTTAAACTGGAAAAGTGGCGGCGCGATCCTCAACAATGGGCACACGATCCAGGTGAAAGCGGCGCCCGGCGGCACGCTCCGCCGCGGCGACAAGCCTTATGAGCTGGTGCAGTACCATTTCCACGCGCCGAGCGAGCACCTGGTCGAGGGCCATCGCTTCCCGATGGAGGTCCATTTTGTCCATAAACACGCCGAAACGGGTGCACTCGGCGTGCTGGGCGTTTTCTTTGTGCCAGGCGCCGCCAATACGACCTTCGCCAGCTTGGCGGCGACTTTCCCGCAAAAGACCGGCGAGCAGACCGCACTCCCTAATGTCGACCCGAGCGGTTTGCTGCCGACGTCACTCAGGTATTGGGCCTATGAAGGGTCTCTCACCACACCACCCTGCAGCGAGATCGTCGACTGGATGATAGCGCAGGACCCGATAGAGGTGGACGCGGCAGATATCGATAGGTTCACTGCGCTCTATTCGATGAATGCGCGTCCAGCCCTCGTTGCAAATCGCCGCTATATCCTGGCCTCCTAGCTGACGCGAGAAGAGTTCGAGCCTCTCGACCGCTCCCCTGTTTAGTCTCGAACTGGTCTTCCTCGGCGCCAATCTGTTGAATGGTTCACCACGGGGGGGACTACGTGCCCAGCGCTGCAGCAACACGCCGCAATGCCTTCTCATTAACGAAGGCGTCAACGCGAACGTGAACGCCATTGGCAAAATCGATTTCGATGACGCCAGGGCGCTCCTCCAATGTCGGCCCTTTGGCCGGCAACACCGATTTGGGCCGCGCCGAACTCGCCACCGGGGGAGCCCCCGCAGAGGGGGAGACCGGTATCGTCATCGAAGTCCCTTCGTCATCGCCAAAACACACCCATCGGAATGAAGTCCAAGGCGGGTTGCGGCAGAAGCACAAGGGAATCCGGCCTGTGACCCAGCTGTCCGGCCTGAGCGCAGTTCCGGGTGATACATTATGCGGCTCTGGAAGCACGGAAGCACAGAAGGGGAACTTTGGCCTCGCTATGGTTCGTTGCGGGGAACGTCCCGGCAACTCTTGAGCAAGGTCTCAGGCCACTACAGGACCGCGGACCGGAATGGACGGGCGAGCTGGTCTCACGCCAGCGTGTAGGCTGTCTTAACGTTGGTGTAGAATTCAGCGGCGTATTTGCCCTGCTTGCGAGGACCGTAGGAGGAAGCCTTGCGGCCGCCGAACGGCACGTGGAAGTCGACACCCGCCGTGGGCAGGTTGACCATCACCATGCCGGCCTCAGCATTGCGCTTGAAGTGCGTCGCGTGTTTCAAGCTGGTGGTGGCGATACCCGAAGACAGACCGAAGGGCGTGTCATTGGCGACGGCCAGCGCTTCGTCGTAATCCTTGACCCGGATGACGGCCGCGACCGGTCCGAAGATTTCCTCGCGCGAGATGCGCATCTCGTTGGTCGCCTCGGTGAACAGCGCCGGCTGCAGATAGAAGCCGGGCGTGTCGCGCGAGATCAGCTCGCCGCCGAAGGCGAGCTTCGCGCCTTCCTGTTTGCCGATGGCGATATAGTCGGTGTCCTGGTTGAGCTGGCTCTGATCGACCACCGGTCCGATATGGGTGCCGGCCTTCAGCGCATCGTCGACGACGAGGCCCTTGATCCGCTCGCCCATTGCCGCGACGAACCGGTCATGGATTCCCTCCGTGACAATGATGCGCGACGAGGCGGTGCAACGCTGACCGGTCGAGAAAAAGGCGGAATTGACGGCCGCTTCGACGGCAACGGAAAGATCGGCGTCGTCGAGCACGACGAACGGGTTCTTGCCTCCCATCTCCAACTGGTATTTGCGGTTATGTTCGACCGAGGCGACTGCGACCCGTTTTCCGGTTGCGGTCGAGCCAGTGAAGGTTATCGCCTGAACGTCCGGGCTGT
>Ga0315914_1007060_pt1 | contig 15699 bp, 4 predicted proteins | sample MpolenodulesMG_FD_203920 | JGI IMG/M metagenome (GOLD analysis project Ga0315914, IMG submission 203920) | Medicago polymorpha root nodule microbial communities from Los Angeles, California, United States - elongated nodules | ecosystem: Host-associated > Plants > Roots > Nodule | place: USA... | reverse complement strand
ATAAAAAAACTAAAAAAAAAAAAAAAAATAAAAAAACCCCAAAAATTTTAAAAAAATCAAAAAAACAAAATGAAAAAAAAAAAAAAAAAACTTCCGAGAATATGAAGAAAAAAATTAAAAATAGGTCTAAATGATGGATTTTTGAATTTTGAGGAGCGGGATTTCATAGCAAATCGATCAAGAAGCCTTAAACCCTGATTTTTGATGGGACACGGCGGAAACAACTAACAATGGCTTAAAATACATGGAGGTTAGGATGGTTACTATGGTTCTTAAACTGGTTATCCTTAATACAATTAGACTCGGTCTTTGTGCTGATACAATTCAAATTATATAATATAAATTGGTTTTTCCATGAATTCATGGCACAAGATGGGGTATATGAGGTGTTCGGATTTTATAATCCAAAACAAACAAGGAACATGCCCTCTACATTGAATGTTTCAAATTTTAGAATCCGAACTACTTATTGTGTTTGGATTGTATAATCCAAAAAGGTGAAAAATCATTTTCCTCCCAAAAACAAGGGGAAAACTCATTTTGGATTCTATAATCCAAAAACTCCCAAGAGCATTTTTGGAAGAAAAAAATTGGATGCGTGACAAGGTCATAGGGTGTGAAAAAGAATAGTCAAACATTAGGACATGAGATGGTAAAAGATGAGTCGAGCTAGACTTTGTAAGACTTAATTTAATCTGGTCAAGTTCAAGGTTTTAGTGAATCTTTGGTTTTACGGTAACAAATTTATTTTTAAGTAAATTATTTTGATAAAAAGTTTGTTGAATGTAAAAGTCGGTTGACAAATAAATTTAAGTATAAAAACCAATTCTAAAATTTAAACCTGTAATTTCTAGTTTAGAATAAATTTAAGTATAAAAACCAATTCTAAAATTTAAACCTGTAATTTCTAGTTTAAAATTAGAATCAATTTTGAAGATAAAATCAGTCATTCACCAAATCAATGATGTTAAAAATCAAAACTAAAAGAAAGCTAACCTGATAATTAATAATTTAAATCATATCAAATCTTTAAAAATGTTCAATTTATATTCCAAAATTTATCCACATGACCCTGAAATAGGGAATAATGTGTCTGTATTTTAAAAAGTTTCACCAAGATATTGGCTTTTGTATTGTCCATAGTTCTTTCCTCTCACCATTTTTTGACACATGACAATACTATGCCAGAAATTCAACCACAGATTAACAAATTCATGTCTGTCATTATTTATCAGCTCTGTCATACCACATTCAGCAAACAAAACCTTTTCTAACAATTTTAAAGTAAACTAGAGAGTAGGCTCAACATACAAAGGTAAGAAGGGGATCAAATATATTCCTGAGAATTGCATACAACTATATACACAAATGAATTACAATTTGTGATACAGATTTCCATTTACAAAAGATTACTATCATTCCAACACTCAAACTTAGAATCATCTGCACGACCAACGACATGCTTTGGGAAAACAAATGCTTCACTGATGCTCCTATACTTGACGGGGTGCGCAGAAAATATACTTGAACCAACCCCTTTTTATATGGACTTTGAAACTCCGAGCACCATTGTTCTAGGTACAGCAATCAAACATGGTTTCTGAGAACACAAATATTAAATTTAATTAATTAAATGTATACAGTTTTATAATAACTTTCAATTAGAAAATTGCAATAATGAAAGTAATGGAACCACTACAAAGGTTTGTATTGATTAATCAAGTCCAACAGCAGGTTTTGCAACCAGCCAATTGCTTTAGAAAATTGCAATAATGAAAGTTATGAAACCACTACAAAGGTTTGCTCTGGGACATCTAACCAGTCCAGCTTGAACGAGTTACATTGCTTCAGGTACCCAATCAGGAAATGGTAGTTTCCATGCATGGAATTCTACACCTGACCTCGGTGTTGATCCAAGGACAGATCACAGCCAATATGTGACTTCAGATCCCCCTTTAAATACTACTGTTTCATTAGTAGTCTAAAGTGAATGGACACATCATCTCTACCACCGTGGATGGATACATTATCTCTACCACCGTGGATGGATATACTGTACGAATCCATTGTTTTAGCTAACAAAAGAGAATTTGGACTAGATGGGACGTCGTCAGTCCCAAAACAGTGTTATACAACATGGGCTGGAGGGTAAACATCCCCAAAGCTCTGAGAGGAGACAGATTATGTGCATATGACTCAAGGGGTACAATACTCAGCCATATTTTTCATATTCATCAAGTAATTGGCTCTCAAGGAGAAAATCCAATGGCATGGGATACTCTCCTTTTCAGCATTACTACCTCCGTCCCTAATTATAGGGTCCTTTTGGAAAAATAACGGGAATTAAGAAAATGAAAAGTGATTATAAATTTGTATGTAATTACTATTGTTTTTACAAATTTGTCCTTTATGAGAGAGGGTTAGTGTATGTTTTCAATGTAGTATTTAATGATGATTGAAGAAAAAGATATAAAATAAATAGGGGTATGTTGGTAAAGAATTAATTAATGTACTTGGAAATAGCAAAGGGGTCTTATAAAGAGAGACAAAAAAATTTCTCAAAAGGGTCCTATAATTAGGGACGGAGGTAGTAGTTTTTATTATATGTTCAAACGTGCATATGGGATACTCTGCTTCTGGCAGCAAGCCTTTAATCCAGACCCATACCCCACCAACTTGCAACAAACCAGACCTGCCAATGAGCTCTTTAATTCTCACTACTCTCTCTTGGAACCCATCTTTATCCTTTGCTCCATTGGGTATTTGAAAGAACATTTTTCATCCAATTCTCAATTGTCATGTGACTGAGTTTAGCAAAATGACAATAAGACAGGATCTCAAGAGATTGAAAAGGGCAAGTGGACCAATGAAGAAAGCAAACATTATTAAACACTTTTGTTTTGATGTGCCAAAGGATCAACATGATATATGAGAGAGTGTTGCCGCACAACTGTCAGGCAGCATAATCTCTGAGCTACATGATCGTTATTATTACTGCTTTACGACATCTGGAATAACAAAGTAGGTCATCAAGTGTCCTGACCAATAAAAGTGGGTCTGGATCTAATCCTGGGCACTTGGTTTGGTCAGAGCAAATTGTGGATTTGAGTAGAAGCTGCTGGGGCTGGGTCAGAGCCCCATCAAGGAAACAATCCATATACACGCTGGACTACTGATGAAAAACAGTATCTCAATTTTCAGAGTTTTTCCTTTTTTTAGTAGTATATCTTTTTTTTTGTGGTTTCCGAGATTCGAACCCCAGACCTTGCATATATTCTTCATTGTCCTTACCAACTGAGCTCACGGGGACAGTAGTATATCTGTTTGTCATACCACTTTCATTTCCTCCTTAAATCAGGTTTTCTGATTAATCTGAAAAATATGAACTGGCCAAGTCCAAAGCACGCGATCAATCTCCTTTGCCTTCTAGGCTCGGAGCTTGGGGATTGTGTATCCTCCAAGCTGAGTTATATGACTCGAACTTTTCCAACAGTTATTTAGGCCTAAGTCTCTTTAGCAAGCTAAATTAGGGGATTATTACAATAATATTCGTTCATAATGGCAGACAAAACTTGCCCACAATAAGCGTAATGGTAGAGAAAATGTGTCCACAATAGAAATGTGCCCGCTGGGGTAAACTACAAATTATCCTAATTCAAGGGAGTTACCAACCTAGGACCAGATTAACCTTTTCCTTTCATTTCCATGACATTTAATAGGGTGCTTAATATACAATGCTAAAAAAAAAAAAAAAATTACCAAACTTGGATCATTTAACCCATATTGTACTGCACAAATTATCCAGTTCCTAAAAGCAGATAACATGATTCAGGAATTACTGCAAATGTTCAAGAAAAAGATGATGAAGATGTTCAAAAACGGAGAAGGAGGGATAGAGAGTTGAACCTTTCATTTTAACGACGGTGCATAGGGAGCAGGGCATGGCGATACGCTGTGGTCTGGTAGCTGGCTTATGAGATCCATGATTGCCTGCAAACATGCATGAAGCATTTTCTTTTCTAGCCTAACAAGTTGAGTAGCAACTCGCCTCTTTGGATTCAAACTGCCATCTGTCAACTAAGATGATACATAAATTGTCAGTGAAAAGTTGATAAATCAATGTTCAATTTCTAATTCAAATAAATAGTACCATAGATTCATCTTCAGCCAAGGTAGTAGGGTAGGCAGCCAGCCGAGTATTGAAATAATCAGCAAGCTGGTCCAGCACGGCCCGCTCCATACAAGGGCTCACCTAAAATGAATAATCAGAGTAAACTTTTCACATCACAAGATTTACTCCCCATTTAATTATATTATATTAGACAATTTTTTTACTATTTTTAGAAAAAGATTAAGGCAATAAAATTAAACTTCATTTATCACAGTACTTCATTATCAGATTAGAGCCTCGAGTCAAGAAAGCAAAATATGAAATAGGAAGTGAGCAAGACATCAAGAGAACTTGATTTTATTAATATCTAGGACAAATACTAGATTTTGATATTTGGCAATCACAAAATTCCTCAAATTCAGATAAGGAAAGCACAAGTGGTGAGACAAACTTACAGGACAAACTGGACCTTGAGAGGAGATGACAGATTGCATCTCAGAAGGATCTGAAACATAGCCTAAACGCATATATGGAATCATATCTGAGACAGCTTCCCTTTCCTTCCCAGCATACACCTGCACCAAGATTGAACTAAGAAATTAATAAGAATTCTCAATAACCTTCAATTAAGATTAAGAGTTTAGTATTAGTACATAAAACGTTTGAATTGATAGCTTTCCATTTCTTTGAGCAACTATTCTTTTATCTTGATATTGTGGATCTTCAGTACTCAAAGCCACCTGTGATAGTAAGGTTAAATCTGAATTGAAACAAGAAAAAATTGAATGCAAACTAAGTAAATGACAAACTTATACCTCAACTATGAGTCGGTCATTGGAATTATCTTCATCAACAAAGCCATAGTTTGTAAGTAACTTTGTGTTAGGCTGGGGGCCACACCTGAAGATGATCAACTACAGATCTTATAATGAAGCCACTAGTACAAAAATAACTACATCCTTATTTAAAATTAGATGGTGTCAAATGAAGCATGAATTATACCAGACAACAATTGGGTCCCCAGCTTTATAGGGGCGATCGACCACAAGCTGAACAGCACCATCAACAGCAGTTAACATCGCCTTGCAGTTGCTACAGTAGGCCAACAAAGGAGGTCCCAGTGGAACCAGCGCAAATCTCCGAGCTAAGCTAACATTCTGATTCCAAAAAGCAATCAATCAATTTACACCCATTGTTGAAAGAGAGGGCAAGTTGTTGAAAGAGAAGGATAGAAGGAAGGTTACAGGAACACATAGATGAATGCATATGCATGTATCATGTATGTATAATGTATTATGCATGCATGCATGAATCTTAAGGTTAAATCATGGAATATAATGGTAACAACTATCCAGAGTTTATAAGGAAAAGAATGTATAATGTAAAAGCAACAAATGTCCATATGTGATAAAATATCGTGCACACTTTGTAGTTACAATAATAAAGTTTTATATTTAAATTAGATTATCAACACTTCACCCAATCCAACAATCAATTAAATATATTTGCAAATTAGAATGAATAAATTTAGGTTTAGAGCTCATCGACCTAATGTGACATATGCCGTTTCAAATTAAGGTGATTTTCATTTCCAAATGTGACATGCAAAAGTTTAAGTGTATCATAAATGATTAATGATTATGCCATTTCAGATTAAGGTGATTTTCATTTCCAAATGTGACATGCAAAAAGTAGAACTAATAATGATTTCATCAATTGATTAGCCTGGCCATTATATACTTTGGAGTTTTCTTGAGCATATTTTATCAGCCATATAAATATGTAGCAGATGGGTAAGTTTTACCTGTAAATGCACGACACATGATTGAACTGCTGCAAAAGCTTGTTTGAAAATCTCAAATGGAAAAGCCTCGGTAGGAAGGTCATATGGGTATTGCTGCATTATACATATAAAGTAAGCACCAAATGACTTGTGTGTATACTAAATAAATTTTGTTCTTGTAAAATTCAAGTGCATGTTTAATTACCTGAAAGAGAGAACCAGACATAAACCAGACCGTGTCTAGTTCATTATACTCTTTTCTTATTCCTTCAATCCTTTTAACAATTTCATCCTAAATCACAGCCACCAGAAGTTAGTCTTAATATTTTTGAAAAATATAAAGCATTAAACAACCTAATATTTTCCCTATCAGTAGCATGGAATTGGTGTTCAGCGTTAATCAGGAAGGAGGGAGAGAGGTGGAAAACCTTTAACGGACTTCCTTCAAGGTATGCCAGCTCAGACTCTGACCATAGAAGAGGTGATTCCACTGCCAGTTGACCCCTGCCTCGTTGCCGATCAAGTTCCCTAATGTATGGATACCAGAAAGATTTCTTTCCCTGTTTTTTCTCATACATCAGATACAAGGCCAAGCACGCCAATTCGGAAAACTTGTTTGTGGTCAATAGCTCAGCTGCAACAAGGACAGAACACCGATATATAATTTCAAATTTTAAAATGCAGCAGCAAACCTACTATCATCAACCCAACTTTTATTTTAACCGAAAAACAAAATGACACACTAATCAATTCACTAAGTAGGAACTGAAAAAAAATCACCCTTAACATTGCCTTATAAATAAACTCAAGGTTAGTTGATTGCTATATTCATTTCCACAAGCATACGGATGTTTTGTCACCCCGATCACCCAAACATCTTCAATACAACTTCTAAAACATTTCTGACACTAAACATGATCAACCACAGGAATGTGATATACCGCCATCAAAATATTTTTCATCTAACCTTACATAATAACAGTGTTGTAAATCGAGAAAAATAGCAGTTTGTTCAAATTCCACAAAACTACAACTCTATAGCGCCTTACTTTGTACTAAATAGTGTATCGGCAATTAGTGCAAATTCCGCTTTGCTATAGCACCGATATGGCCGCTATTTGACAACACTTCATAGTAATTCAAGATAGTTAAATCTCCTCTACATCTAAAATCATTCAAATAAATATTCCATCTTAATGGACATGTTCCTCAATGCCGATCAAAAGCTTTAAATCTTGCTAACCAATGCCCATCAAAAGTATTAAATCTTTTGTTAGATTCTCATTATATTCAAAAAGGGTTAAAATGTCTTATAGTCTCTTTGTGCGACACTCATTTTTAATTTGGTCCCTATATAAAAAACAAATTCAACCTAGTCCTTATGTATAAAAACATTTTAATGTTTTTCTCTTATCACTGTCTGTTTCTGTTTAACACAATCTGCTGGAGACTTGGAGTGATCACACAGCAAAGAAAAATAACTAAATTAAAAATGGTTGTCACATATAGGAACTACAAATGCTACATTTTTTTCATTCTTATATATGGCAGTCATTTTCAATAAAGTCCCAGTGTCATAAAATAGAGATCTATAGTAATCAATCATAGAAGGAGCAAATTAGAAATGAGTGTACACATATACGGACTAAAGTGATATTTCAATCAAAAGAAACCATCAAATACCGTTTTGTTTTTAGGCCATTTTAATTCCTATTAGCACGTCTTATCAAATTAATAAAAATTAAAAAAGAGAAAGCTATGCAATTCACATTCTTTTGTAATAACAGAATGAAGCACGACACAGGACATAACAGAAAGAGAGAGAAAAACATAAGAATTGCATAATGAGGAGTGTTATCAACACACTCTTCTCGACACTTACCAATAGTCTCGTTTCCCAAGACACGCTCTAGAGTGACAACCAATGAATTTGGAACTGAGAATGCAATATCCCCTTTCTGCAAAGCATACAACCAAACTCATTAAACAAAAGGATTTAAAGGATATGCATGGTCAATGTAAACCCGTTTAACATTGGCACTCATTAAAATGCCATTATTTTGCCATATCACACCATTTTTTTAATAGTATTTTAAAGTCGCTAGTATCACATGAAAAAATAGTGGTCTTTTATTGGATGTAAGTCTAAAACTAATGAGAAAATGGGACATGCACTGTCCGTGTAAATTATGTTTACACAATGTCTAATGATAATTCAGCATTTTGCGATTTTTTTTACATGAGTTTAATAGCTATGCACTGATAGTGTTTACCAATTTTACACCGTCATTCAATAAAAACTCATCATCTTGCCACATAGTCCTAATTTGTAACCGTTTTTTTTTAAATAGCTATCAGATATTCTATTCTTATTGGACGTCAATCTAAAACTAGAGTACACCGGCAGTGCATATACCTTTTTCTCTTTTTACATTGCATTTACAAAGTGGGTTTAAATGGCAATATCATGAGTTTTTATTGGATGTCAGTATAAAACTATTTTACTGACACTACTCCATTAAACTCAACTATTTACACTGACATTCTATACGACCATTAGACCCATATAATAAAAATGTCACATTCAACTTCTATAAAGTATATAGCAGACACTTCAAATCAAAGACGTGTCTAGTGTCTTGCACTTGTGGAAATCCTACATCAACTCTTGGTGTAGTTCCATTGCAGCAGTTTCATTCAAACACTTTCATTTCAAGTTACAAGGCGGACTCAGGTGGCAATTTTTGGATATATCATTGTAATACTATTTTACACCGACATTACATCTCCATTAAACTCAAAACTAACTTACACTAACATTGTATCAAACCATTAGACTCATAATAAAAATCTCTCATTCAATTTCTATAGCTAAACCATGTAGCATCAACACTTCATATAAAAAATGTGTCATGTGTCTGGCACGTTTGAATCATCTCAGAACTTTTGTTGGACCTATCTCACCTTACAACATCAACTTGTAAGATGAGGACTGACCACACTTATAAACACATTGTCAAGTCATATCTCAATGGAACTCTTAACAAATCCTACATCAACATGTGGGTCGTGACATTGTGGTGGTTTTGTTCAATCACCTTCATTTCTTAAATTATTATCAGTATCTATGTGTCAGCGTCAATGTAGTAGTGTCAGTATCGTGTATCAGTGTCAGTGTCGTATCCAGTGTCAGTAATTGATAGATTAAACCACATCAAGAAACAAGCGAATTACACAAACCTGAAGATCTTCACTAGCAGCAACATAATGAATAGGTTTAACACTATCATCAAGCGAAGGTTTATCTTTCAAAACAACTTTACATGGAGGAAGTCCATTCTTATGCATCCACGTCTTCAAGTCACCATCATCCTCATCACGCTTCTTCTTGCCGGTCGCGGCGACTAACGTATCGGAATTTGAGGCGGAACAGAAACTTCTTCGCTGCCGGCGTCGGTGATTGGTGGAGAGTGAGAGAAAAGCGGGAAGACGGTGTGATAAGGAAGAAGGGGGGGTGGGAGTAGAAAAGAAGAAGTGATTTTCGGAAAGGGAGAGATGAGAGAGTTCCATTAGGGTTAGGGTTTTGGAGAAATTTAGTTTATGAGAGAAATGAAGTGAAGAAGAAGGGATGTGATGTTGATTTTAGTAGAAGTGTGAGGTAGAAGAGATATTTGGGTTTGGACCGTTGTGTGTGATAAAAGGATAAGAAAAGAGAGAGAAAATGTTGTTTGGATTTGGTGATACTATGCTACTAGTTGAGTTTTGATTACATTTGGGGTTGGAGGGAAACAAAAATCTAGGTATTTTGTCTTCATTAATTTTTCTCCATTGATTGGAGTAACAACACTCACCGATGAAGAATTTAGTATTGAATATACTACAACGTTAAAATTTGTAAGAAGATTGTATTGTTTATTTGAATCCCTCAAGGTTTGAAGGATTAGTTTCTGCAATTACGTACAGAAGAAACCCAGTTTACATAACAATAAAAAACACTCACTAATGACTCTTTCAAAAGAACTCACTTATGATAATATTGATTCCATTAGACATGTTCTTTTTTACACATGTATCCAATGATATATTGTCAACTTAATTAATGAAATAATTGATGTGGCAACACATCATTTGAATACGTGTGTCAAGTAATTGTAACATTTTTTAATTGTGGTGTCTAGGGTTCGAATATCAAACCTTGCATATATTATGCATTGTCCTTACCAATTGAGCTTAAGCTTTCGGGGACAATTAATTGTATCATCTGAGTGTATATTAATTAAGTTTGCATCATTCATTTGATTGGAGAGTTTATTAGTATACATCGTTTGTGTAAAAAAAATACACATGTAACTAATGATGTATCGCTGCAATATTTAATGAGGTGAAAACACATGCTTTGTCATATCTCAGTAGTCGATGTGTTGCCATAATATTTGATTTATGCATGTGTAACAGACTTGTACACTGGCGGTGTATATAAATTAAATTATTGGTTGATTTATTTGATTGATTTTAACTTGTTGATATTGATGGACCAAAAAAAAACTTGTTGATATTGGAGATGTTTTACACCACCAACAATAATGAATTGATTTAAGTGGTAAGAAATTTGGACTCTTTAAAATAGTAGTCAGAGGGGTCGATCTTTGATTTTTGCGTATGGTAAAAAACAAATTTACACCATTTATTTGATTGGTGAAGGTGATTTATATTAAATCACATTTATTTTTCATCTCTCATGATAGATATTATGCATGTTTATTAGATCTAAGAATGTATCTTCATATCAATTCTCTTTTTTATCCTACTTTGGTCTTCGTTACTTAACCATGTATGACTACTTCTACTTGGTATCAAAAATTGGAATTTATCCATTTGAACCAGATAGGTGATTGATCATAAATCAATTTGATTTGCCAACATTCACATAATTAACCCTTAATTAATACTGTATATGATTTTCTAATGATGCATCTCCAAAATTAAAACACAAATGTGTGCAAAACATATAGTGAAGGATATTGAAGCGGATATAGTGTGAGATTATTGAGCATGTGAATTTTTAGTGACTTATTTAATTCCAATTGATGATCTAATAGTTATAAATCAATCTTATCTGATATGTTTATATCACGATAAATCATCGCCAATGTAACGATATTTCTCTACGTTGGTTGTTGTCGTAGGTCATCATTTTGTTGTTGATTGTCGTTGTTAGTGACTCGCTTACTCTACATCTCTGCGAAGCAAGAGCGATTTCAGCGTGTTCATGGTCCAACAAGAGATCGAAGAGGCACTTGGTGAAGCAAAAATGTCAGCCACATTATCTAAAAAGGAGAATGAGATGCTTCATAAAGCCCATAATGCCTTGATTCTTTCTTTGTGAGACAAGGTTCTTAGAGAAGTCTCGAAGGAGAAGATTGCTTCAACGATTTGGCTCAAATTGGAGAACCTTTATATATTTTATCCATTTAAGATGATAATAGGAAAAAGGTTTGAAGATCACGTAGTTGATTGCAACAAGATCATAGTTATGCAGATCACAAGGGATAAATCCAAGATAACCTTATTCATCAACCACTACATATCTTAGGTTTTGAAGATGTTCAATATGGATCAATCTAATATATAGTGATGAATCCTATGGCATAACACATTCCAAACTTTCTCATAATGCACACCCAAGACAAATGAGAAGATGGCCTATATATAGAAGGTTTCTTAGTAAGCAGTGTCATGTATGCAATGATTTGCACTAGGTTAAAGCTGGTTTATGCCATGAGTTTGATGAGTAGGTACATGGAAAATCAAGGAAAGCTGCATTGGGAGGCTATGAAATGGATCTTCATATATTTGAAAAGGAACATATGAAGTTGATTTATTATATTCAAGGCATGATGACATATTGGAAATGTTATTGGTTTTGTTGATTGAGATTATGCTACATGCTTGGATTCTAGAAGATATATAACAACCAAAGTGAGATTAACTACCCTGACTATAGTTCTTAAAATTTCACAGGAAACATATCACTTTGTTAGTACAAAAAAGTTATCACTTTTTCGGTTAATTTTACACTAATTATCTTAATTGAACCAATAATAACTTTTTCGGTTATGCTGATAAGTGTCCTCGAGACATTGTTTAAGTAATACATAAAAGAAAAATTTGTTTTAAAAATACAGGTCAATTAATTGTCAGAGTCATAAGAAAATAATTATTTTGAGGGAGAGTTTTCCAATCCATTGTGGTTCTACCTGACTCATAGAATCAATCTCTCCGGTCACGTGCGCAAAGAATGCTCGATTCACATAAAAAAAATCACAATTACATCCTTTTTTTATTCAAAAGTTACTTCTTTTAGCCTTTTAAATGTTGTCTCGGGACATTTGTTAGCATTTTTTAATAATTATTAATTAAAAATATCTTTTTTTTGTTACATATTAATTAAAAATATCTAACTACAGACCCTGAATTCGAATTCAATGCAGCCATATTAAATCTCTTTGAAAGAATTTTGTCACTCAATGCAATTCTACTCAACTCAAAGGATTAATAGTTGTAATTACAAGCAGGATACTGGTTCACATCAAAAAGTCAATTCAACAATATATTTTATAGGACAAACACTACAAATTTAATTCAATTACTTATTTATTAGTCCTCTAAAAGAACTTATTTATTTTACTCCTAAAAAAAACATTTTTATTACTGGTATCAGTTAAATTTTTTATTATATAAACCTTACTCGGTCTATATTAAGATTTGAAGGCCGGCTAATTAGCAACAACTTTCCCTTTAATTTTAGGGTTTCAGTTTTTCTAGAAACAACCAAACCATCTTTATATATTCACACACCAAACACTTTCCCTTCACTGTATCTTTCAGGTTCTCTTCTCTTACTCTTATTTTCATTCTTTCTTTTATCATCTTAGTTTACTTTTTGTTCTTATGTTATTCTATTGTTGTATCAATCATGTGATGAGAAAATAACTGCAACAATATGAAGGATTCGTCCATGATTCCTAGTATTTAAGTCTCTGATGATTGTTCAATTTTTGTTTTGGATTTTTTTATTTTTGTGATAACAAAATTTGTTTTGATTTGAAACAAAACAAGAGAGACATGATGATGTTTACATTGGTCCGTGTTTCTGATTCACCGTGACCGACAACCTCTTCCAATTTCTGATCTCTCTCTTTCAAACAATTTATGTGTCTTGTGTTCGACATGTGTCGGACACGACACTCATACACTTGATTATGGGTATTGATGTGTCTATTATATTCGGTGTTTGGTCATGTGTGTGTACGTGTTTCATAGATTTAACTGTATCAATGTGTAATATTCTGCCTTTTGTTGCAGTATATGCTGTTCTGATTCAAATTATGAGTAGAAATTTCATTATAATTGAGAGCTACTGCATTAATTTAATTTTTTTTTAATTTAGTAATATTTAAAATTGTGTATTATGATTTATAAATTGTTACTTCAGTGATGAATGAAAAAGAAAATTAACATGTTAGACTTTAGAGATTTTCATGATCAATCAGAATGACAATTCTTATTCACTTAGCAGAAACTTGTAATATATTTATGCAACGATGCATTTTTATTTTATGAAACTTGGAAATATAAACAGTGACGAGAGATTTTCAATGCATCTCAGTACTAAATTATTGAGAGAAATGCTTGTGTACAAACTAACACGTTATTGTTTATAACTAATGAAAAATAGCATACAGTCATTAATTATTTTTTTAATAAAACTGTAAAGTTAAAGATAATCAAATCGGTTCTCCTCTTCTTTCTCTTTGCTAATTAGTCATCTTGAAGAAAATATTATTGTTTGCACATCAAGTTATGCCCTACCTACTAAAATATCGTTCAATCAAACACTATTGATGCCCAGGGAGTTTGATAGAACGGTGTTTGGGGGTCAGGACATACTTGATTGCAAACAATCATGTTTATCAAAATGACCGAAGAGAAAAAAGATTCGAACAGATTATCATTATATTAATTTTAAATTTTTATTAAAAAATTAATGATTGTCATGTTATTGTTCGTTTTGTAAACCCTAACGTCCGTTTTGTATGCAAGTATTTCTTGTTTGCATAATTCTCATCTAATCGTCATAAACAAATGCATCTGGTGTTGATGGCACCGCCGTAACTGGTGGGATCTCCATCGAAGTTGTCTCATATTTCATTGCCTTGTGGAGCGGCGTTCCCGCCTTTACCATTTGGGACTGACCATGAGACATACATTCCTTCCTTTTCTTTTTACCTTCTAATTTAGGGTTAAATAAGTTTTTTTGTCTTTATAAAATTTCAAATTTTGCTTTTTAGTCCCTCTAAAATGTTATCAAGTTTTAGTCCTAAATATTTTCCATCATAGGTAAACTATCCTTTTGTTGCAATATAGGGACCAAAAATATCATAGAGTCATGCTGTTAAAGGGTGAACATAGGTTCGTCGAAACTTTTTTTTTTTTTTAATCATAAGCATACTAGAAACTGACTCTATAATTTTTCCTAATTTTTAAAACACAAAACCCTAGCCACACCTATTTTCCTTTCTTTCTTTTTCTTTGTAACCTAAAGTTATGAATCATTTTTTCTCGAAATTGTGAGACAATTTTTTCGTGCTAGAAAGGAAAACTTCTAAGATAAGGATTGTTTATATTTAAATTTCATTTCAAGTCATACATTGATTTTTGAAATTATAATCAATGCATGACTTGAAATAAAATAAAAATATGAAACTCTTACCTTAGCGCTTTCCTTCCAAGCACGAAACTCTACCATCTCACGAAGTTATTTCTGGAGAAAAATTATTCACAACTTTAGGTCGGAAAAAATATAGGGAAAAGGGTGGACTTGAAAATTAGAGTGCAAAAAGTGACTAGTGTTATTTCGGAAAAACTAAGAAGTAAGAAGGTGACAATTAGAGTCCCCATAGAAGAAGGGTGGCTAATTTATTGTTGTCACCTACTTGGTTTTTTCTAGATTACCTTTGAAATATGGTGGGTAATTTACCCACCAAGCAATTAATTGGTGGGTAATTAGTTTCTAATTGCTTCTATAATTTAGGATAAAAGTGAGGGAATCTTTATATATCTAAATGTTAGATAGTCTCCAAGTAGCCTAGATTAACCCTAATCCCGCCTTTTTTGATTAGCTAAAAAAATCTTTATGAAAAGACCTTTGTAGGGATTCAAACATGAGACCTAATGGCTTCCTCTCAACATTTTGACCACTAAGCCACTAGCAGTTTTCTTGATTAATTTTGTTTCCATTAATTCATATCCAATATCAAATGCCCTTTTTAACAAACCATTAAATCCCTTTTTCGTTTTTCACTATCACATTATCCAGAATCCACTAACCACCTATTAATTTCTATTAGCACAACCCACACATGATTCTTTCAATTTTTTCAGAAAATTGGTGCTATAGATTAGACTTTTTGGAGACCTAATGTAAAGTTTATTTTTTTTTTATTTTTATTTTTTTACAAATGGAGACATAATGTAAAGTTAATAACTTCCGATGTGGATTATATGGGTGTTATCATTATCATTTTGTAAATGAATATGAACAGGTAATAAGTGAACCTTAATGCATTACTAAATTTTTTGACAAATTGTCTACATTATTTTAAGATAGCCACAATACATTTCTATAAGCAATATATATATGTCTCATTTCAAGTTAGGGAATATATATGTCTGATTTCATATTCTTTATTTTTTTTTGTATGGAATATATACATCATATAGTTAGTTAATGAATCGATTTAGT
>Ga0315914_1007058_pt1 | contig 15700 bp, 10 predicted proteins | sample MpolenodulesMG_FD_203920 | JGI IMG/M metagenome (GOLD analysis project Ga0315914, IMG submission 203920) | Medicago polymorpha root nodule microbial communities from Los Angeles, California, United States - elongated nodules | ecosystem: Host-associated > Plants > Roots > Nodule | place: USA... | reverse complement strand
ATGATTCAACCTCAAACCTATTTAAATGTAGCCGATAATAGCGGAGCCCGCGAATTGATGTGTATTCGAATCATAGGAGCTAGTAATCGACGGTATGCTTATATTGGTGACATTGTTGTTATAAGGTAACGAGAAATTATTATAGGGTATGCCTTCTCGAAATAATTTTTGTTTTCAGTTTTTGAAACAATTTATCCCAGATGTTGACTATCCAAGATGACTATCCAATTTAGTTTTTTAGTCCCCAAAACTAAAAAATTCAAAACAGTTTCCAAAACTTTAATTTTAGAAATAGTTTAGCAAACAAGTTTTTAATTTTCAAGTTTTTAAAAACTAAAAAAGAGTTATAGGAAAGTGTTTCAAACAGGCTCTAATTTGTCACATTTTAAATTTCACAGTAAGTAATTTTAATTCTCAACACAAATAATTTATAATTTGATTAAAACTGCAGTAACTTTACAAAACATCAAGTTTAAAAACATTAAATAAACAACATCCATTAAATTATAAGTATAAGGTTGAATCTTTTGCTGAGGACCGTGCATGCTGCTTATGCAACAACATTAACATTCCAAACCTTAGAAAAGACAATGAATATGAATATGTGTGAAGGCAAAGTTGATGGACAAGGTTGAATTTTTAGTTAAGGACTATGCAATAAAGGGGTGTGGAAAGAGTTTTGAATTTTTAATGAATGGGATGAGAATGTTAAAATACTCTAACAAGTTTTACTTTAAGGATTTAAAATTAGAAATGTTTGATTCAATTTAGGTAGAAATGTTTAATTTTTGTTGTTTCAATGTGTTGAATGCACAATTTCCAAAATAAAGTTTCAATTTTAACTTCTTTGACACTTGTTAGCATTTCCCTAAAACAAATAAGTAAAACGCAAAAGAAAAAAAACCAGGAACACATTTAACTTTGAAACATTATACAAATTTGCAAATCTGTATACTTAAACATGAAAAAAACAAGAAAGGGAAAACTTACAAATTTATAACAAAGACGATAGAAAATGGGATACAAAAATTGAAGTTACGTTTTGTCAAAAAAAATAAAATCTAAGTTACATAAGTTTGTAAATTTTTTTGAATATGTTTTAAGTCGCTTGACTTCAATAATCGATCTAAAAGCATGCCGTGTTTAATTTATTTCAAACATGCCACCATATTTTATGCCAATTGTGTGTCAAACATAGCAGAGTAGCAGAACAAACAATTATATATTGAAGATGAAACTAACAATTATATCAATAATTATAAATAGAAGTGTATATTTATACACAATTTAATATACATGTCTATCTAAAATTATGGATTGTGCTACTTACAGTGTAGCTCAAAAGGAATTCCGTAAAAAGTTGGAAAGCTTTGTAAAATCATTAACCTTAAATTTTGGAAATTCTAAGTTAATAATTAGTTCAAATGTTCAACTATTAATGTGGATATTATATCCCAAAAGGTCACTACGCCAAAAAAGGGCTTACATAACGCTTTTTTAAGGCTTTAGACAGCGCTTTAAAAGCGTTATGTAATCTGGCGCTGGTAAAGGTTATATAGTGCTTTAAAGTAAGCAAAAAGCACTATCTAAAGATGGACTTATATAGCGCTTTCACCTATAAACGCTATCTAAGGGGGGCTTTACATAGCGCATATATTTTTAAACGCTATATAAGGCTGACGTTACATAGCTTTTTTACACAAAAGCGCTATAATAGTGTGATTTAAAATGACACTTTGCTTTCAAATATAAATACTGAAGCTGTGGTTTTTTATTTTATTTTTTATTATAAATTAAATCAATTGTACATAATAAACTATACCAAAACAAATAATTTTTTTTTTTTGCATATAATAATTGAGACCAGTGTATTTATCCAATAAAACTTTAATATATTGTAAAATGTATGTAATTGTTATATATAGCCTAAAAGTTACAAATGTATAAGCATTATCTCAAAGAAGTTACAAATGATTGAATATTTCTAAGTTACAACTAGTCAACAGAAACATCAAAATCTTCATAGCTAGCATGCAATCTGATGCTCTGTTTTCTTGGTTGTCTCAACCTTTCCCCCCGTAACAAGCTGAAGATGTTATATAACCAAACAAATAGATCATGATGCACTTCTACATTTGGAGCTTCAATAACCTAAATATAGAAGAAGAAAAAGACATTTAAGGAAAACAAATAATGCTTTGGTAGGAATTATATTTGATCCCATATTCAATATTCGGCATAATTCACAACTTAGTGTAACTCACACATTGAAGTGCATTTAAGCTCAAGGAAAATGTCAAACCAACAAAAACAAGCTCTCTTATTAAAAGAAGACCCACTTATGAGTGTTGATTATTGGAACCAACCTTGTGTTTTGTACAAATCACCATTACAATGTATAATTAATAAGGCAAATATTTCTTTTAATTAAGGGATTATTAGGGCAAATTTGATATCATTTTTCTTGGTTATAATTTATTAGGTTCAGGACTCATGTTTGATTGTCTATATAATATAATTAGAGCCTGTAATTTATAAGTTACCAAGCAATCATTACATATTACTTTAAAAAAAATCAATCATTAATCATTAATATGAATAAAAGTTTCAAGTGTATCTACTAAAATTTTTACTAATCTAAACTATACCTATCATAAATATTTTCAATAGTGCATATCAACCTTGTGACACCATTACTCTTGTAAATCTAAAAACTTGTGATTCGGAATAAAATTTCGTGTGATTCGGAATAGAAACGAATACGGAAAACACAATCGAAGTTTGGTAAATCCTGCTGGAAAATGCTTACAGGTTTAGAGAGATTTTGCAGAATTAGCTAAACTGCTAGTTTTAGTTAACGAAATGGATCCAGAACTGAATGTATATGTTTGGTAGACGTAATAAGAGTATAGATCGAAGTCTGGGCTGAAATTGGAGCGTGCAGAAGCCATAAGCTGCAGTTAAGCTATTTTGGCGAAAAGTGCTTTTGGATCACAACAGGAGCTTAATTGGGACTTAAGCAACACGGAGACTTCAGAAAAATGTTAAGGTGAGTACCTACAGATTAGTTCCCACCCTTGGGGCATTGTGTGAATTTGTGAGAAAATCATAAATTTAGGATGTTTAATATTTAATTAGTTAACCCCATGAATTACATGAGTTAGGTGTTATTTGATGTTGCCTTGCCAAGCTAACTTAAGCACTTTTATGATAGTATAAGAGTATAAGCAAGTCCATGAGGTTATGGTACGGGAATGACTTGAAAATTAAGCTGAAAATTGTTTTTGCATACAGTGTAATCGGTTACACAACCTTCTGATAACTGAGAAATGTGATTTTTAACAGTGTAACCGGTTACACTATTACAATAACCGATTACACCCTCCAAAAAATATTTAAAACTGTTCAAAACTTTCAACCCTCGTACCATATGTCTCCAAAACGATCATGGGCTGGCATCATACTTTTGTAACGTTATTTTAAATGGCAAATCAAGTATTAGACACGTGCATGACTCATGAAATAATTCAAGAGTGTTTTATGTGATTGAAATATGTATAATTCCCGAGTAGAAAACTAACTCTAGAGACGGGTACTTGGTAGAAATTCTGACTTAGATAGTCGAGAATAATTATACTAGCATTATGATCAGAAAACATATTAGATATATGTACAGAGTATCAGGACATATTAGACATATGTTATAGAAAGACTTAATAATAATTCTTGTCCCTCGCAGGCTCCAGGTTTCGCTGGATGGGTTTATCATAGATGGTAAACCACACACAGTCAGAGGAGTTCCGGTGACTAGCCTCAGATAGGAGTTTTCACCGGATAACAGTGGGATGGTGACCGGGGTTACTCCACTCGGGATCCATTCTGTATAATGAACCCAAATAATAATTGTTGTTCAACGCTAACTTTCTAACATTAATATGAAAATAGAATACAAATATGTTTATGTATAGGATTTGACTTATGATAGAATTTAGATAACGATCCTAGTTACCCCTGATTGTTTAGTTATGTAGAACAGAACCGTATAAACCCGAAACAGGTTGAGTTTAGACAGATGGCGATCATAGGTTTCCCCGAGATTGCTTACAGTCTAGGATAGGTGGAACTCATTGAGACATCTTGTTTCACCCCAATCCATTTATTTATTTTACAGATCAGCAAGTTGCTCGTAGCAAGAGGTAGCAGATATGTAGCCGAATGGATCATCGTCAAATGCTCGTTCTTACTAGTTGCAAATTTTTCTTCATGTATTCAAATATGTATCAGATATATGTATTTGACAACAAGTGTTTTATCAGATGTACGAACCTGTATTGATGTATATATTCATTCGGTTGAAATTATGTTGCAATTTTTAATGTATCCAGTACTAAGTTAACACACATGCTAAATATTCTAGACAGTTTAGTATGGGTGTTACAACTTCTTGTTAAATAGCGCTTTTTAACATTTATGTAAACGCTGTCTATTTTCTTCCAAAGACAACGCTCACAAACGCTAATAAATATTGAAATATAGATAGCTCTTTCTATCAAGCGCCATCTAAGTTAAATCTATAAAAAAAAATTAATTTTTTTAAGGAACCTATGCAAGCACTTACAAAATAAAGCGCTACAACAAGTTAGTACCTTATATAGCGTTTTTACGAAAAAGCGTTGTCTAACACTTCCATGTTTCTTCTAATAGCGCTTTTGTAATATAAGGCCGTTAAAGTAGCGCTATTTTTTCCTTATTTTGTAGTAGTCGATTCAACTATTAATGTGGATATTATATCCCAAAAGGTCTAAAATTATATATCACAAACTATTTAATTACAAACTATTTAAGCAGATATTATCATAGACCAACATTATGTGCTCATAGTCTATTGCAAAGAGATCACTTACATTTTACTTAAATATCAAGAAATAAATCATAATCTTAGTTCAACTTTTGTTTGAAACCATTTATTAGTTCAGTTCCTTGTACACACAGGTATGAAACATTTTGTTTGCGTACATGTTAAATAAAATAAAATAAAATAACTAAAGGATGTATTGAAACATGCTCACAAATGCTTGTGTTAGTAGATATATGGCAGTGAATAAACTAAAATAAATAAATCTGAATAAACCATCTATACTTTGGTTTTATCTTTATTTTTGCAAGCTTGAGGCTCACAAATTTTGGTTGGTTAGGTTGTTCATCCAATTCATGACCAATGTTTTTATGGAAACTTTGCCTTTGTTTTGTGCTTAATCAATTGATATCATTTTTATGGATCATGTAAAGAAGATGATAACCTATCTTGTTGTCCAAGGTTTCATAAGATGTTCTTGAACGGCTTCAATAAAGTTGATTCATTTTGTTAGTTGCTTCAGTTTTTCTATTCTTAAAACTTTGTAAAAATTGTAACTAGGTTCTTGAGTTACCTAAATTTAAGAATTCAAATATTAATTATCAGATCTTAAAGTTAATACCTGTATTGTTGTCCTCATAAACCAACATTACATGATCTATAGCAAAGTACTAATCACTTAATTAACATGCTTTAATATCAGGAAATAAATCATAATATTAGTCCGATTTTGATAAACCAACAAACCATATCAAATCTAATATATCTAACATATATTTATATCTAATATAAATATATTACATACAAATAACTTTTCATTTTCAGTATAAAAAAAATTTTCTTTAAAAAAATGAAAAAAAATATTACACACAAATATAAGAAGAAAAGTAATTATGATTTTTTTTATATATAATTTAAAACAAATAGCCATAAATCAATGATTGAGATCTCACCTTTTCCTATATGTTAAATGTCTTCTATATAAAATATGAAAAATAATGCGACATATGTTCACGCACAAAAATTTGATTACATCACATTATATGACTGCTCATAGATAACTAATAATGCAACATATGGAACCATTTTCTTACACCTATGATGACATTGTTCGCGCACAAACGAGCGATAAAGAAGCATTTTTTTACACCTATAATGACATTGTTCACGCACAAACGAGTGATAATGACATTGTTCATGCGCACAATAAATTTGATTACATTATATCATCCTACTGCTCGTAGCTAACAAATAGTGATGGAAACATTTTTTTTTACACCTAAAAATTATAATTTCAGTGATCAAAATTAATAGATAGACGATTTAGGGTTAGTCGAAGTTCCCTCGACCAATAGTAGGTTAGGTGAGCAATAACACAACCGAACGATGGTTAACTGAATCTTTCTCGAGTCTAATAATTAAATATATGAAGGTCATGTAGACATCAGACTTAGTCAAAACTCAGCAGAACTCAATAATTAGGAATTTAACTCGTGATCCATGTTTATAGTGTCTCTAACTGAAGGAAGTGATGAGAATGGAGGAACATTATGTGAAGAGTTGTGCACATGAGGCTTGTGTCAAAAGATCATGCTGTGAAATGGAAGGATGCTAGTGTGTTGCCTCAAAAACGAAAGTTAACACTGCATTTAAGTAAGATGCTTTTCCCCAATGGTCTTAGTTTTTTTTTTTTTTTTGTAAAATAAACCAATTATAATCATGGTTGATCACTTTTTTTTCTGATGAAATTTATCATGGTTGGCTACAACATAAAAATAAATTATACAAATGAATTGAAATGTATTTTGTCAATACTATGATTAATAAGTGATATCTCATATATTATCTCCCTGTTGATAATTACCTAGAATCACTTGATTGAAAATATTCTCTTCAACCTTAGCGAGCTAGGTTCGATACTCTGGCACAAAAAAAGAAGTATCTCCCTTATATTTAGCTCAATAAGTTTAGATCAAATAACCATAGAGAATGAAAATTGCAGCCCTCATGAATATAGATAAGATGGCAAAAACAATGTAATATATATGGTCAGAATTTCAATCTGAAATTTTCCACTTATTCGTTTTAACATTTATTATTTTTATTCATATAAAAACATTTATTATTTTAGGTATATAAAAAAAAAAGAGATCTTGTTTTTTTGAAAGGAACATAAAGTCATGATCATACATTGATGTTTATCCCAATGGACCTCATTTACACTAAAAGGAGGAATATCCTTAAGCCAAATCTAATTGGGCTATGAAATTACATATTGGGCCAACATACGGGTCGATCTATAACCCAATATACCTATGTGTTTGAACCCAATAGCACTAAATGACCTACCTTTATCTTGGATACCTGAAACGAAATTTCCTACACACAGATTTGGGATTTTCTTCCTGCCAGGGCAAAACCTAATCACAAAGTGCTCAAATCATTGAAACAATTCATATTCTAGGTTGCTGCGATTAGCACTTCGCCTTCTGAATCACTACATATCGCACTTAATCCCCAGGTATTCTCTTGAGATAGATTCACATTTTTTTGATTTGATAGACCCAACATTGGGATTTTCCTAGAATGTTTAGTGATGTATTATAGTAGATCTATTTATAACCCTATCATGTATACACGATGTCTTGTTGATAATTGTGTCACATTGAACGAAATTGTATTTTATTTTTATTTTTATGTTTTCTTGCATTAGCAAGAGTGTCTTCTTCTTGAATATCTTTGTTTTGAAAAAAAAAAATTATATTCCTGGAATGCCAAATTCTATATAGGCTATAGAAGCTATATAAGTAATTGTTTCATCATTAGTGTCCATAGTAACATATTCGAGCTAGTATTTAAAATCAAAGTTTGTGCTATCTGGAAATTTTATTGTTAGTTTGAGCCAAACCACACCTTTCTAGCATATTGACCGTCCATGAACACATGGTTAATTGTCTCAACTTTGTTGTAATATCTAATAGCGCATAAATTCATTATAGGTATATCCCTCTGATTTGAGCTCAGTTCTAACAACAAAGTGAGTCATTCATAATTCTCCATATTAAATCTTTATGTCATCATCTCAAGGAAAAATTATTTAATTTTTGTGTCGAGATTAAAAAATTTGGAGTTTCAATTTGCTCAATTTATCTATCTTGATTTAATGTATATTTATGAGAGAAACAAACATAAGTAAAACAGTAATGTGACCACCAATAAAGTTCACTTATTAAAATGAGTCTTACTAGTCTTTTAGTTGTATTTATCTCTCTTACAGTCTTACAAACTAATAAATAGATGTATATAAACAATAAAAAACTTGAAATCTAACCCTTTCTCTACATTCAATCCATTTTATCCAAATTGATGAAATGTTTTATTTACTGGAAAATTAATTGTGCTAGTCAACAGTCAAAGCCGTTGACACACCACACACAAAAAAAGTTCATAAATACACTCATTAAAAATCATAAGGTATTTTTTTTTTTTGAATGAAAAAATCATAAGGTATAAAGTTTAAAAATATATAAAATGTATCTTTCTTCCCAAATTGACCAAGCGGTATTATATTTGACTGATTGAATTTAATTTCTTTTTTTGGTATTTTTTTTTACCAATGTTTTTGGTAGTTATTCAATTAAATTCAATTTATTTTACCAATATTCTTTGGTAGTTAATTGATTAGATTTAATTCTTGGTTTAAATTACATTGAATGAGTTACCTGGTTTTTCTTATTTCCTTTTTGATAAAAGTTAGCTGTTTATTCAATTCTAGCCTTCATGCTTATCTCTTATGATATCTACTATAATATGTGATGATAACTCACAATAAATTTATTAAAACTGTGGATTTTTCACTCACAATAATTTTCAGGTTAGCTTACTCTTTTTATCCTGCTCCTTTTGTTTTTATTCGTTTCTCTCGTACATTTATTTTGAACATGTTGTATTCACTTTTCATGCATAAAGATAGATATGGTTCAATTGAAAAGTTATGTTTGCTGTTTGTTGCCATGTCTCATGTGGGGGAACCATGTTACTTGTGATAGGTTAACATAACTCACTTGATGAAGTATGAATCTTATAGTAAAAAAAAATTAGGAAGATATTTTGACCCCTTGTGAATACTTGCATGTTTTCTTCAATCAATCAAAATGCATGTGATCATGGTAGTTTGTCTTCCAATTGAGAGTCAGTTTGGCTGTTAGATGTTTTTTTCTAGGTTGTCTCACGGTTTCATCTGGTTTTTTGAGTTCCCTTAGGCTACCATTCATGATAATGTGTCTACTAAAATTTAAATAATGTTTATAATAATCATTGATCTCTTGTAACGTATTTGTATGTATTCATTAATTAATCAAAATGTAGATGATCGTAAATTCACGCTTTCTTTTTTTTGCTAGAGAGGTGTTTGTGTGGGTTTTTTTAGTTCTTATGTTGCATAGCCCAATACTTGTATTGTGAGTGAGTTCTTGGGGCCATGTTTCATGGTCTCCTGAATTTATCTATTTTGCTTGTATTTATGTCTTTATCTTGGGCATTTCTTGTGCTCTTGATTAAGGTTTCTACTAAATTTATTTGCTGATAAATTTTTGTGTGTGTCTAATGTGCTACGATTATATTCTATTCTTTTTTAAAAGGAGCATTATATTAAGGTTTCCATAGTACCATATCAACACCGAATTATATTTATAGTAAAAAAAACACTTAATTATATTTATGATTTTCAAAACATTATTTGTTGAGTTTATAGTGTGTCTAGGTTAATAATGTATATGTCGATGCTCACTTTCCAATGTCATGCTTATGATTGTAGTATTGAAGAAACTATAATGGTAGTAATATGTGTATATGTACCATAGAGTTTACAATTATTAATTTGATTGCATATTATTTCCACAGCAATAATGAGTATTGTATATGATTCGGAGAGAATGAAGATTAAAATTTCAAGACAAGGAAACTCAAATCAACAATCTGAGTTTTTAAGGAACTCTAAATCAGGTGAAGAAAGACACATTCTATCTTGTGTGAAGAAGAGTGCAATTGCACTAGTTGAAAGAAAAATTTCAGCTTCTGCAGCAGAATCGTCACAACAAAATATTCATACAAATCAAAACAAAACATCAACATGCTCAAGAGATTCTGCAAATTCAAAGAAGAGAAGAGTTGAAAAATGTTGTAAACTTGATATTACCAAATCAAAGAACCATCATACTACATCAAAACACAAGAAAATAAAACTTGAAGGCAATAACAATTTTGAAGATGAAGAAGGTGACGAAGTTATACTTGTTTCAATGACAAAGTCAAGAAGCAAAGGAAAGTTGGAAAATATAATGGTCAGTGTCTTTCTCGATGCTTATTTTATTAATTTATGACAACTATTTTGGTTGCTTAAGCATTATAATTATTCCATAGCTTTAATTAAATGCAACTTGTGTTAAATAATTACAGGAAACCAAACAAAATATCAAAGCATGTCATCAGTGCTTGAGAAATGATAGGCCACAATTTGTACATTGTACAAAATGTCAGAAAATCTATTGTTTAAGATGTATTAAACAATGGTACGTTTTAGATTACATCTAGATAACCATTCCAAAGTCATGTATTTGTTAATATAACTTATCAAATTAGAACTTTTCAAAATGTAACTATTTTTTTTCATTTTTGCACATAGGTATCCCAATATGTTAGTTGGAGATATCGCAGAGAGGTGCCCCTTTTGCTGTAAGAATTGCAATTGCAATGTTTGCTTGTGTTCAAGAGGAATGATCAAGGTTTAATTTATCATAACGTCCATTAAATTTGTTTCTCTAAGAAAATGTGAGTATACTTTTCAACTTAGTAATATAATTTTATTGTTACATTCAGACGTCTAACAGGAACATCACAGATTGTGAAAAAGTTCATCATCACCGATATATGATTAATTTACTACTTCCATCTCTTGAACAAATTTTTGAAGAACAATGTCAAGAACAAGAGATTGAAGCAAGGATACAAGGTATAACTTCATCTTTTGTTTGTTTTTAATTATATATAATTATTATTTTTAAGTTTAAACTTATCACTAACAATAAGCTCTCATATCAGGAAAATCATGTTCAAAAATTAAGATACCACAAACTCCATGTCATGATAAGGAGCGTATTTATTGGTATGGTATCTTTACTTTTCCTTTTATACTTGCTATATAACTTGACACCAACATTTGTGATTACATTCAATTATTTTAAATTTTACAAACTATTACTGGTATTGATGCAACCGTGTCGTGTCTGATGTATGTGAGTGTTATATAGTATATTTAGCTCATAATTCTTTTATTATGATATTTTGTTTATTTTTGGAGCAGTGATCATTGTGCTACTTCAATTGTTGACCTTTATAGAAGTTGTCGTAAATGTTCCTTTGAAATATGCCTTAGTTGTTGCAAAGAAATACGCAACGGAAGTATCACACCACGCTTTGAAATGAAGTTTCAATACAAAAATAGAGGTGATGAATACATGCATGGTGGTGATCCTCTACCAATAACTTATGATACAAGTAATTTAGAGGGTAATGTTGAGATATTTACCAAATGGAATGTTAATGGTGATGGAAGTGTTGAATGTGCTCCAAAAGAACTAGGTGGTTGTGGTGGCTGTGTGATGGAGCTGAAACGCATTCTTCCAAATGGGAGGATATCTAAATTGGTAACTAAAGCTCATCGTATGAAGAAACATTTTTGCAAAGTTGAAAAACAAAAGAATGTTGAGAAAGAAAGAATTTCAAGTTGCATGAACTGCCACGACATAAACTGTCCAATGTCAAGTTACCTTATAGAAAAAAAGCTATTTAAATTCCAAAAGTATTGGAGGAATGGTGAACCCGTTCTAATATCCGACGTTCTCATAAAAGGGACAGGATTGAGTTGGGAGCCAATGGTTACTTGGAGAGCTTTATATGTAAATTCATCTTCAAGTGTCAGCTCAGATGATAACTCAAATGTGAAGGCTATTGATTGCTTGGCTAGTTGTGAGGTATGTTTTCTTTGGCAACTTTTGATATTTTTTTAATATTCATAACTAGTATCATATAAAATAGTTGAATTTGAATTGTTTAGGTCTAAAGCTTATAAAGGTTGATCAAATAAACTAATAATAGGAGGCCTAAAACAAATATGTATTTGGGAGGAAATTTTTTCTACTCGCATTTCTAGAAAATCACACATGTTTTATTATTGTAATTTCAGCCCGCACAAAATCGATGTTTTTTTAGCTGCGTACATTTCAAAGTTATGTTTGGACTGGAAAAAGTTCCTCCCCGTATATTTTGTGAGGTCTAATTTCCCTTAAAGAAAATATGTTTGGATTGCATGAACAAGAGTGAGTCTTTCAACGTTGGTGCTTTTAGGATTTAAAGATCGTACAAGATCGGAGGCCCAAATGTGACATATGCTGTCAAACTCAAGCGCAAATAAATCTTTAGTTTTTTTCACAGTTACATTTCCTTTGGTGATGTTCGTTCTTACACTTTAGAAAAACAAGTAGCTTGAATTGTCATTTCGTTCTTAATATTTTAGTACTTTAACTCTGTATGTCATGTATACATACTAATTCTAAAATTTAGACCAATATTTATCTCTCTATGTAAACCTTTGCAGGTAACAATTGACACTCGCCAGTTCTTTGAAGGTTATAAAGAGGGAAGAAGATATATAAATTTCTGGCCAGAGATGCTCAAGCTAAAAGACTGGCCACCTTATGATGAGTTTGAAAATGTCTTGCCGCGCCATTGTGACGAGTTTATCCGTTGTTTGCCATTTCAAGAGTATAGCAATCCTCGATCAGGAATTCTCAATCTTGCTGCAAAGTTGCCACCACATGTCATAAAGCCTGACTTAGGTCCAAAAACTTACATTGCTTATGGAACCAGAGAAGAGCTTGGCAGAGGAGATTCTATTACAAAACTTCATTGTGATATGGCAGACGCGGTATGCTACATTATATTATAACTTCTATGTACTTTCAACGCTATATTGGTGCGACAAATATAAGATGGTACTAAGTTTACTTTATTTGTCAATAATTTTGACAGGTCAATATTTTGACTCATATAACTGAGGTGAAATTAACAGATGAACAACTTTATGCTATTAAAAAAATAAAAAGAGCACATAAAGCTCAAGATAAGAAAGAGGGTCTTGTTCAAGATAATGGAGGTCCTTTTGAAATCAAAGGAAAGCTATTTCCAAATGAAGTTCCATCAATCACAAAAGATACATCACAAACAGCTGGTGCACTTTGGGACATATTTAGAAGAGAAGATACTGCAAAGTTAGAAGCATATCTTAGAAAGCATTCCAAAGAATTTAGGCATACTTATTGTTCTCCAGTAAAAGAGGTATTATATTATCACATATAATCAACATTTTCGCTTATTTTTATTTTTGCATGTTTGAGTCTCACTAACTTCTTTGTTTCTTAGGTTATTCATCCTATTCATGACCAATGTTTTTATTTGACTCTTGAGCATAAGAAGAAGCTGGAGGAAGAGTTTGGTTAGCACATAGCATTTCAAACTTTCTAGATTTATTCATCATGTGATTAGTTATTTACAAGAATCATAATCAATTACAGGTGTAGTACCTTTGACTTTTGAGCAGAAGCTTGGTGAAGCAGTTTTTATACCTGCTGGATGCCCTCACCAAGTTAGAAATCTGAAGGTGAAACATATCTTATCATATAATTTTCTTTACCTAAGTTTAAGTTTAAAAGTACATGTATATTGTGATTATTTGACTGAAACTATATTTAATAACTTTAATGACTATATTGTAAAATCTTACAGTCATGCACAAAAGTTGCAGTAGACTTTGTATCACCAGAAAATGTGGATATATGCATGCTTTTAACTGAAGAGTTTCGTCGCCTTCCTAAGAATCACAGGGCAAGAGAAGACAAACTTGAGGTGATTTTAATATTCCTTTTTGTCTTCCTTTCTTTTGATGTGAATTTCAAACTAAGAAAGTTGAAAAGGAGAACATAATTGTAGACAACTTTTTGCTTAATTTTTGTGTTTATTTATGGGGGTTAATTGTGATTTTTTTTTTTATGAAACAGGTAAAAAAGATGATAATCCATGCTGTTGACCAAGTTGTTCAAGAGTTGGAAGCTTTCATTAGATGCTCATCATTGGACTGAATGTTGCTTCAATCAAGTTGATTCATTTTGCCATGACATAGCTGCTGCTGTTTTTATCGTCAGGAACATGATAGTTCTAATTTATTTGGAGTGAAAAATAGAGGATTATTGGTATCATTATTATTAGACATTCATTCTCTTGGTATTCAGTCAAATATTTGTGTATTTTCTTTTTTACAGACATTATTTCTTTCATTATCACATAGCTCCAACAACATCATACAACTAGTAATATAGAAACACCTATCCACTGATGCATTAAAAAAACTTGTTATAGGAGATAGTAGATAATTTTTTATTGTTTAATTCGGTTTGCATATAACACTTGGTTTGTGCATTTTGGTATATTTTACTCAAATTAACTTGTTATAGGACTCCAAATTTTTTTTTTTTGTTATAAGTTAAGTGAGCTACTTTTTATTAAATTAATAAGATAGTTTTGGTACCATAAACTCTTACGTTGTCAAATTTTTAAGACCTAAACAAAGTTGCAATTATTAGCTATTGGAGCCTTTCCAAAGCCAAAACTGTCATATTCAAATAATCTCTCCATTTATAGTTTTATGCTCAAATAACCATGCCAATAAAAGAAATTTCAATATCAATCTTTATGGATCCTCAGTACATATATGATTAGAAAGGTAGTAAGAATTAAAACTATATGGATAGTTTAAACTCATTGCTTATGAAATTTGAAGTCCATTGTTGATTGAATATTGACAGAATTTGCATAGAATCAATTATTTCTTCAATGTTTCCATACATTCCATCCTTTTACCAACAAAATGAGATGGTACTACCTGGTGCATATTTCATTTGGCTTTGCCATTACTACCTACACTAATTTCATTCAGTCTAAATGCAACAAAATGGCTATAAATGATAAGGAAATAATGGACTGTTAGTTAATGTTTTATACAACAAAAAAAAAAGAAGAGGATTTATACAAAAAACCAGATGTATGTCAATTTGTGAAATTTCAACCAAAACCAAAAAATGATAACACGGATAAGGGGATTTCAAATAGTACTCCTTCCGGTCTTATATATAAGAAAATTTTCAAATTTTTTTTGGTCCTATTTATAAGAAAACGTCACAACTTTTAAGGTATAGTTAATGTTTAAAAGACTTTACTACCCTTAATTAATGTTTGTCTTTGTAATATATTAGTGAGTGTATTTAATGCTTCACAATTTTTAATGAGGGTATATTTGTAAAAATATTCAAAAAGTTGGACTAATTAATAATTGCATTGGTTTTGATGATTTTTTTTCTTATAATATGGACCGGAGAGAGTAGTATATAATACGAATTGGGAAGAAGAAAGGATTTGAAAGAGAGGTTCTAGCTTGTGAGCAGAAGGGATGAGAGAGTGAAATTTGTATTCCAAAGGCTTTGCGGGTATGTATAAATGTATAGTATATGTAGTAGATGAGTCTTACTAGTCTTCTAGTTGTATTTTTCTCTCTTACAAATCAATAAGTAGATGTAGAATTGTAGAAAAAGAAAAAGGAATCTAACCATTTCGCTACATTCAATCCAATTTATTATATGGCTTTATTGACTGAGAAATTAATTGTCTTAGTCAAGAGTCAAATTCGTTGATACACCACACAAAAGAGTCATAAATACACTTATTAAATTTTGTAAG
>Ga0315914_1007054_pt1 | contig 15707 bp, 6 predicted proteins | sample MpolenodulesMG_FD_203920 | JGI IMG/M metagenome (GOLD analysis project Ga0315914, IMG submission 203920) | Medicago polymorpha root nodule microbial communities from Los Angeles, California, United States - elongated nodules | ecosystem: Host-associated > Plants > Roots > Nodule | place: USA... | reverse complement strand
CAACGTGTTAGAGCATAAGCTCTCAATTCAACGTGTCGAGCAATGGCTCTTAAAGCAACGTGTGGAGCATAAACTCCTAAAATCAACGTGTGGAGCATCAACTCCTAAATCAACGTGTGGAGCATAAACTCCTAAAAGAGCATAGGCTCTCAAATCAACGTGTTTGAATGATTAACATTCACATGAACAACAACAAAACTACATGCTAAATTCAATTTCAGAATTATACCACTTAAGATTAGAGAATATTAGTCCCACCCTCACCTTAGATTGGTGATTGCAAGGTTCTACGAATTCTTCTCTTCTCTTGGTTCTCTTCTTCTCTAGGTTCTCCTCTTCTCTTGGTTCTCCAAAAGCTTCTAACCTAATATGTCTCTGGCTCTTAGCTTTTATATCTCACACTCTCAACATATTTTCCAACTAAATCCACGTATTTTCTAACTACATCCAAACCACGTATTTTCTAACTAAATTCAAACCACGTATTTTCTAACTAAATCCAAACCACGTATTTTCTTACTAAATCCAAACCAGCCCCTCAAATATATTTATTCTAATTTTCCAACATATTCTACTAAATAATAATATAAAACCACTTAATAAAATATTAAAACACCACAACACGTCATAAATCAACATAAATCATATAAGTCATATAAAAGACTCTAAACTCAACCAAGAATAATTAAATACAAAAATAGGGCGTTACATGCAGCATCAGATCGACACACAAGGAAAAAACAGGAAAGAGGGACAACCGGAACAACAACTTGGACCACCGAAGGCGAGGGGAAGGAAGACCATTGAACCCAGAAAAGGCTCCGGCCACGCCGACGGTGGAGGAACGATGGAAGACTACTGAGAGGGAAGCAGAGCAACACGTCGGCGGTCACACGAAACCACCGCAGTTGAAGCTACATCGAGCTTGAAAATTTGGATTTGCGGGAGAAAAGGAAGAAAACTGTGGAAGGGTTTATGAAACGCGGCTGTGGTGAAAATCTAGAGAGAAGGCAGAGAACCTCTCTCTAGATCTGTTTTTTTCTCTAAAAGAGTCACCATTTGACTCTAATAAATCCATTTCCATCAATTTACCAATAAAGATTATATATTGTTAAATTTTAATCTGATTTTTCAGAATAACGTGATTCTTTTGTTGATAAAATGGATATTATGATTCAGTCGGTGCGTGACCCTCTACTTGTATTGTATGGATCCATTCTGTATGGTGACTTAAGAAATCCAACTTCTTTTAGAATCACTTCAGCAATTGAATCATTTGCAACTTATAACATTTCTAAACTAGTAAACTTCAATAGAACAAAACTATAATTAAATAATAACATCATTTTTCCTCCTAGCGGATATCAAAAAAGATCTTAGATTCTTATATCATTGTTCAAAAATAACATCGTAGATTCACACAACCAGGACAAAGTAAAGCTTCAACCAAATACAACAAACCAAACGAATCTAAAAGCATAAAAAAAAACAGACCCTAGTACAAATTTTACACTACACATAACTTGTCTTTTTTCTCTTGCTGATCCATAGTATCACAAAGAGCTTGTCCTTTGGTCTCTGGCAAAGCAAGCAATGTAACACATGACAACATAATAACAACCCCAAACACACCATAAGAGAAAACATCATTTTTCCTCCCAGCAGATATCAAAAAAGGACTAAAAATGTTACCGAAAACAATAGCTTGTCTCACCAATGACGTTGTCGTATTCCTCACACTTGTCGGAAACAACTCTATAATGTAAATGAGAAACACATTATAAGCCGTACAAGCACTGAAAAACGATGTCAAAGCTAACCCAACTTTGATTCCTTGTACTCCTGATCCAACAACAACACACATAACACAACATACGCCACCCACTATTGAAAATGCAAGAATTGACGGCTTTCTTCGCCTATTCTCCAAGAAATAAGTAGCGACACAAGATGGTATTTCCATCAAGGCATTAAACACAACGGCCAAGTAAATGTCGAATCCTAAGTTTCCAACAGCTAAAGGCATACCAAAATAAACCATTCCAATTCCCATACCAAGAACCATAATTGCAACCATTCTTTTCAAAGCCCAACTTCTTTCAAACAACTTTGCTATTGATGAGTATAGTTGAAAAACTGAAGCCTTTTGTTTAGGGGGTGCGTTTAGCAACAAACTCGCAGTTAAATCAGCATTTTCTTCAGAGCTCATTCCTTTAAGCATTGCAATAGCTTCTTGGTTTCTACCTTGCATAAGAAGCCATCTTGGAGACTCGGTAACAAAGAAATAACCAATTATTGAGTAAATTATAGCTGGAATTGATGTCCAAATGTAAACATTTTTCCACGATGAAAATCGTAAAACATAAGCTACACCGGGCAATGACATGTACCCTAATGTGAAGCAAAAATATTCAACGATTCCAACCGTGAACCTCCACTCGGTACTAACTTTTTCCGTTAACAAAACAAGAACACATGTACCGATAGACGAACGCCAAAATCCAATAAGGAATTTGAAAGCCGAGTAAATCCAAACATTGGTTGAAAACACAATGATGATTGAGGTTATTGACATTGATAAACTAGAGATAATCAACATGTTTTTTCTTCCAAGTGATGTATCAGCTAAAGTAGCTAATGCAAAAGTACCAATGAGACAACCAATGAAGAATGAAGATTGTGGTAAACCTGTGATGAAGCTACTTGCACATTCAAGATTCCATTGAGATATGATTGTCTTTTGAACTGGTCCTTCCCATGACCATGAAGATTTTGGGATTTTGCAAATGTTGGAATTTGAATTGCATGTTGTTGAATCTGTGCAATGCCATGTCGGGTAATCATCAGTGTAAATTGTTATGAATGATTGTTGCGCATCGAAGAACATTGCGAATGATACAAGAATGCATTGCACAAATTCTACCCATCCAAATGTACCTAAACTCCTCTCTATCATTTCATCTGATGAAGGAATAATATTTTCCTGCGAAGAGAGAATAAAAATTTGTTAGAATTTTTTTACTAGAGGCTGAGGAATTCATAACTTAATTATGAGAATGGGAGTCCATAATGCATAGCTCAAATGGTCAGATGGAAGAATGAAGTCCAGAATTCACCAACTAAGATAACATACAAACTACTAAACATTTTGTTTTTGAAGCAACATTAATAAACGATTGTTTATAAAAGAATTAAGAAAATGTGAACGAGTGTATGTATGTGTGTGTATAAAGTTGCAGGTGTTATTATAAACAAAAAACAAAATTACTCTTTTTACACTTGAACTATTTATTTGGTTTCATTTTTCATTCTTTAACAAGTTTCGTTCCTTTTGGATCCTTAATTATCTTTGTAATTTAAGTAGATACATTCCGTCAATATTTAACCTCAAATATATCTGACGTGAAACATCTACAATGTTAGTCCAAATATTTGAGGTTAAATATTGATGAAAAAAGACCTACTTGAATAAAAGAGATAAGATTAAGGGATCTAGATTAAACAATAGTTAAGGGACCAAAATAACTAATTAAGGACCAAAAGAGTAATTAAACTTAAGGGAAATGTTAATGAGTGGTTCCGGAATACTTTTTAAGCACCATAAATAGTAAGTATTTATGAAAATATGTGTAATCAATGCATTGAAAATTGAAATATTTAACTTTTTAAAAGAATAATTGTTTATTTTAGAATGCTTAAAGAGTGTCCTGGGAGCACTCGTTAACAAGACTCTAAACTTAAATAGAAAAATTGTAGGGTGTGGTCAAGTTTTTTTTTGCATGCTAAATAGAGACACTCAAATGCTCGAGAAATGTTAGAAAGAGAAAGAATAAAATAATATATATTTTTCAAATAATTAAAATATGTGTATTTTTGTATGTGAGCATCCGGATTGTGTGTTTTAAATACTTGTGATCATGCAAGACTTCCTCCTCTTTTATACCAAAAAAAAAAAAAAAACTCTCCTGTATTTTGACATATGGAAATCAAAGTTGGATTTTAGATGACTTCAATAGGTCATATGCAACATGAGGTTTTTTAAGTTTATCATTTGTATTAGGTTCACCCTTTTAGTTTTTTTTTTTTTTTAGTTTAAAATTGGTCATTTATGAAAAAATGTTTATGCGGACGGTTATTGTTAAGTTGGCTGGTCCAAATTGACTGCTCTCAAAACTAAGATTCATTGATGTATTATTCAGTCTTTGATTGAAATCAAATCAATCGATTACTTGATTTATCATGTTGTTAATAAAATATTTATCTATAAAATTAATATTGAATTGCGAAAGAATAAGAAGAAAATGTACATAACCACTGAGGTTTGGTGTCATAAACTTTTTATGGGATCTTCCACCTCAATAAGAAGAAAATGTATGTAAATGTTTTTTTAACGCAGTTGAATGAAAAAATGAATTTATTTATTACTAAAAAATTAACTCGATCACTTTTATTAACATAAGACCCGGTTCAAAACTAAAAAAACTATGTAAAATAATTAACTGGATAGAAACTGATAACTAAATACCTATAACTTTTTAATTAATACTCCTCCAATCATTATTATAAAAAAAAACTAATTATTAGGTTTGTTGGATAATTATATATAGGATTTTTCTATCATGTGCAAATTTGCACATGTTAAGAAGTTTAAAATAGTAACTTTGACTTGGAACTTGTGTTTTTTATATTAAATATGTAACTTTTAATCAATAATTGTTGGTTTTCAATGAAAAAATACTACTTTTAGTTACCTTAACATGTGCAATATTGCATATGTTATATGTTAGACAAACCCTTATATATAATATAGACCAATAATTCATGTAAAAGAAAAGTCCAATAATTAAAAAAAGAAAACTACAACTACAATTAATGAATATGAATAGGGTAAGTACAACTCATAAATACATGCTGTAGAGCAGATCTAAACGTCCAATTCTCCACATATTTGTTGGAACATATGTGTTGTTGTTGGAAGTCATGTCATTATCATTATCAACTACAATTAATGAATATGAAACTGGTGATGAGATAAGAATTGACAAAATAAATAACAAGAGATTGGACAAAATGAATTTTGACCTATCTAAACCATAAGACAACATGCAACTTTTTGTCCAAAATACAAAATATAAAAAATACACAAATACTCCTTTTATTTTTAAATATGGAAAATATTCTCTCTCTCTCTCCAATACAGTTATGTATTCTCATGTATATATATATATTTTTGAAATAATACAGTTATATATCCTCATGTATTGTTCTCTTTGTACCAAGAAAAAAAATAAATCTCGTGTATTGTTATGCCAGTATTTATCGATTATTCAAAAAACAAAAAGTGTCCAGCATTTATCGTTTTAAGAATCAAACACATCTTTGCTCAAAAAAGAATCAAACACGTCTTTAGCTAATTAGAGTCTCACAAATAAAAATTAGTTTTTTTTTTTGGCAGTGGTCGGGGTTTGAACTCCAAACCTTGCATATTTCATGTATTGTCCCAATCAACTGAGTTAAGCTCACAAGGATAAATAAATAAAAATTAGTTTAGTACACATACATAAAATTATATATCATTTAATTATTTTAAAAAGAAATATTATTTAATTATTTAATTTTTATCTTTTATATGTGTGTCTAAATATCGTGTCACAATCTTATGACCATAAAAAAAAATATTATTGCACCTCCCCTAAAAAAAATTAAAATTTCTTACACCAAAATATTCATTTTTTTACTCACCTAAATAATTCATATAGTACCTATATATTTCATTATTTTCACTACATAAAACTTCTACAATTAGCACCTATCATTATGAAATAAAATAGGATATATACTGTTTTTAAATAGTTATTTAATTTAATTTATAATTACGAAAAATTCAAGAAAATAGTTTCAGCAAGTTCTTGAACTATATTCAGAAAGTTCAAACAAAAAAGGAGCCTAATTTTAATACATGTTTGATCGACTTTAGGTTGATTAAGAACTTTTTGGGTACTGAGATTAAAATTACAAATTAAGAAAAACATATAAATATAATTTCTTATAATAATAAGAACATAAGGAGAGGAGGAATTCACAAAGTATGAAAGGAAAGGGATTGAAAGCCAAACAAGATTTTAAATCTTGAATATGAACTCTGCAAAATGCATGAAGCTATATATAGTTTTGCATTTTATATATGAAAAATATTTGCAACAATATAAAAGAAAATCAAATTCAATGTAATAATAAGATCAAGATAACATACATCATCATCTTTAGCTTTGTTATCATCCATAGATCTGCATGTTGAATCCGAAAGCACCTCAATAGAAGCCATATCCAAACAGAGAATTCCTTAATATCTCTATGATCTCTCGAAATTGGTTTATCTTCTAAATGGAAGAAAGAAAACACTTTCTCTCTTGCTATACCTTACTCTTTTGCTTTCTTGTCATTGATCACCTTTTATTTATTGAGCATTCTTCATTGATTTTTCCTTTTTTCCTTCTTAAATTAAATTCACCCCCCACTTGCTTTGATCCATTTATGGCAATGTTTAAGTTTAGACGTTTATTGCATCATAATTATATTGGGTGAAGCGAGAGGGATATATCATTGGTAATTACCCTGTAGCAAGGCTAGCTACTTTATATCATTGGTATTGGGATAACACTAGTTTTTTTTGTTTTTTTTTCTTTCTGGGAAATAGTTAAAAAAGTAGCTATAAAATATTTAGTTTTTTTTGTTTGTTTTGAAAAGGCTACAAAAATTATTATAAACGCAAAATAAGCCTCTATGGTACAAGGTGTATTAAAGGAGACTTAAAAGTTCAGGTATTACATCATACAATCCAAACTACTACAGGTAGCGAAAACAAACTTAAGAAACCGCCTTTAAACAAACAAAAGGTGTCGACCTTCAAGTAGGGTAATCAAAATAAAAAAAAAAATGTAGTTTGATTTTAACCAGTAGAAAGCTTCAATTTTCTCCTTTTCTAATAAAGCTAAAAGAGAAGATACCATGTTGTTAAAAATCCTCACATTGCGATCCTTCCAAATAGTGAAGAGAACCGAAATCCAAACAATATTAAAAGTTGTACGGAAGTTTTTAGAGAATCCCCCTAGGCCACCAAACTGAATAGAATGAGCCTGTAATTCACCCTGCGACACGAAAGTGATATCTAGCCATCCAGAAGTTAAATACCAAAGTGGACCATAGAAATTACATTGAAAGAATAAGTGATCCCGATCTTCCACATTATCACACCCGACCAAACATAAAACATTTGTATTTGCCATGTGACATCTATGCAGGTTGTCTTTATTTGCAAGTCGATTCAAAAACAACATCCACACAGAAAGATTGACTTTGAGTGGGACCGCTTTAAACCACAAAACATGATTACGACCACCATTATCAACAACTTTCAACTGCTGTCAAATAACTGTAAGCACTTTTGAACGTGTACCATTGGAAGGAATGAAGGTTCTAAATCCACTGGTTCACCATCTCATCATGCAAAATGACGTTACATAAATAATCCACACACTCCCTCAACAACCCTTCCTCCCACGCAAACAAGCTCCTTCTCCAATTCCACGCATCACCCTCTACCCCCAACCTAAACCATACATCTTTGTAACATTGACTAATTTATTTTCAATCAAATAAAAAAGTATTCTAAATCGAACATCTAGAGAGGTTCCATTTTTAATTGCATATTTTTGATCTATCTATTTTTGGCAAAACTGCAATTTTGGTCGTCTATTTATAATTGCACAATTTGTCCCTATTTTATAAATTTTGACAACTTATGATTTTGACCATCCAATTTGATAATGAGACAAAATATATATACTAGATGATCTAAAATGAAAACAAAGAGTCTAATTACTGAGAGTCTTAAAAGTTGGGGTGTTAAACTGAGTCGAGATAAAACACATAGAACTAAAAGAATATCAATCAATTGAAATAGTGAACACTTTATTACCACCTCATCAAATTAGACAGTAAAAATCATAAATTGGTTAAAATCTTTGGAATAGGTGGATCAAAATTGTAGTTTTGTCAAAATAAGAGGATTAAAATAACATTTAAGCCTAATATTTAATATGTTAATTTATGTATGGTTTTCTTAAAATAATATTCTTGTTTTAAAGATGAACCGATGATGCTTCAATCTAAGGTAGAGAAGATATTAGGCTCATAAAGTTTTCACAAAAAGATTTGCACATCTCTCTCTAAAGACACTAACGAGGCTCGAACCAAAACCTTTTGGATCCAATGCATGTTTGTTTCTGTATTTCTCATTTTTCGAAACAAATTATTAGTACAACATTATAATTATTAAAAATTATATTTAAATGTAATTTTTTATTTTTGTTTACAAATTAATATTATCATGCCTTATCGTTATCCTCTTAAACGAAAAAATTGCCACTAGTTTTGAAAAACCAAATTTAGTGTACAACATATTTTCTTCATTTAAGATGACTGAATATGGCCTTGAAAAAAGTGTACATGGCTTGGGTGGCATGGAAAGTAGGACTAGAAAAAAAAATGAATAATCGGCCTAAACTGGCCGAACCAGATAGGCCGAAGAGTGTCGGGTCGGCCGAGTAGTTCAAGCAGGCAAAACGGTTCAAGCGAAGTGGTTGGATGTATCTTATAGTAGTTGGTTACAGGTTGGATTAGGGCTGAGCATAAACCCGTGACCCGGTGGAAATCCGTTCAAACAGAGTGTTGTTCAGGTTAAACAGTCGGGTTTTAATGGATAATGGGTTGGAATTTGTGAAACAATTGAGTTGAATCGGATGTTTGTGAGCGGAATCGGTTCTACAACATTTTCCCCATAGAAAACCAAGCCCAACCGAGACTACATTTTAATAGTGTCATGAATTCAAAGTCCTATACTCCTAGTATTTTCTAAGCTACAACCTACTTGTTTTTATCGAGACTCACATAAGTATTTCCACTTCAAGACTTTTATTGCCTTGGGAATTCACACTCTGACACACATCTATTTTATTTATTTATTTTCTTACACGCAATCGATAGAGTAGGAGTACATACTAGTACTACAAGTATTTTATTTATTGTTTCATAAAAGGTTTTCAATGGAAGCTTGTATTACATTTTCCAGATCTAAAAGTTACTTCATCTTCTGGTTTTCACAAGCTACTTCTCTTTCTCACCAAGTTCAATATTGAAAGAGGACACATATTGCATGTGAATAAGGCAAGCAATGGCTGTTGCGTATGTACGTGTAGTGATTGCTACACAAACTTGAATAAAAACTTGTGATGCATCTTCTAACAACCATATTGCAGAAATGAGTGAAGGTGAACTTTGAGACAATCACAAACTTAAGAGGCATATAGAAGATGGTCTTCTCTACTCTCACCCGAAGCAAACCACCCGTGACACTCGTCATCCGCCATACCCATCATCCGCCGTACCCGTTGTTTAAGATGGTCTGAAGTGGTTTCTTTTCTCTACTATTTGGTTTTCTTCGGATGCGGATATATGGGCCCGAACCCGCCCATACCCGCCCGATGCTCAGCCCTAGGTTGGAATAACTGGCCCAATCAAAACCATTTCCGACCAAAATTTAGTATACCACATGTGTCCAATACATCACCAAAGTCCAGCCGAAAGAAGTCATGTCCACCAGCCCACATATATAAGCTTGAGTTAAGAGAGGATGAAACCCTAGTTCCTCATTCCTGTTTGTTCCTGAAGCCCTGAACTTCCTTTCCTTCAAACATCACAAATCATTCCTTTCATTCAAACATCACCTAGAAACATCATCCAAGAACCCAAAAATCGCAAATTGTTCATTTTCTTCCATTTTCCATAACAACCTTCAAACAAAAATCAAAAATCAACCATGTTTATCAATATTATCGACCTTCCTTTCTTTTTTGTTACATAAATCCAAATATCAATCCACTTTCTAAGATCTCTGAATGATTTTGTATTCTCTAATCACGTTTATTAGCCCATAAATCAACAAGTCAGATTCATTGTTCACTTTTTTCTTGCTAATGTATGTTTCTCTATGGTTCAGGAAATTATTCAAGGATTTCGTCAAGTTTAAGATCAAAGGTGAGGCTATTCTATGTTTATTGTAATATATGTGTTAGCCTAAACAAAAATCACAAATCAACCATGTTTATCAATATTATCGACCTTCCTTTCTTTTTTGTTACATAAATCCAAATATCAACCCACTTTCTAAGATCTCTGAATGATTTTGTATTCTCTAATCACGTTTATTAGCCCATAAATCAACAGGTCAGATTCATTGCTCACTTTTTTCTTGGTAATATATGTTTCTCTATGATTCAGGAAATTATTCAAGGATTTCGTCACGTTTAAGATCAAAGGTGAGACTATTCTATGTTTATGCTAATATATGTGTTAGCCTAAACAAAAATCACAAATCAACCATGTTTATCAATATTATCGACCTCCCTTTCTTTTTTGTTACATAAATCCAAATATCAATTCACTTTCTAAGATCTCTGAATGATTTTGTATTCTCTAATCACGTTTATTAGCCCATAAATCAACAAGTCAGATTCATTGCTCACTTTTTTCTTGCTAATATATGTTTCTCTATGGTTCAGGAAATTATTCAAGGATTTCGTCACATTTAAGATCAAAGGTGAGGCTATTCTATGTTTATGCTAATATATGTGTTAGCCTGTGTTTTTTATGTTGGTTGTTTGACAGAAAAACTTTCTAGTCGAAGTTAAAACTTATTTTTTGGTTTCAGTCCAGAGATAAGTTACATATGCAATGTATGTTTGATTTGATGAACCATCTTTTACATATGCAATGCAAAGAGTAATAAGACAATGTATATTTGATTTGGTAAACCATCTTTTACGTATGCAATCCAAATAATTTTCTTTTAAGTTGTTTTCTTTCATCTTCGAAGTGTTATTTCCGTTTAAATCTTTGAAAATCTTTGTTGATTATGTCAAACAAGACAATTATCTTCATCTTTTTTACATTCAAACTCACGAACACTATGAACGTTCAAACATTTTTTTGAAAACATTTGCACAATATGTCCTACGATTTCTAGTTTGATCATGCAAGCAATAAACCTAAAACTAGCGCTTGTTTACCAAAAACACCAATAAACAATATGTTCATGTTTTTGTACTTATTTTTTGTTTTATTCACCTTTAAGATAAACATATTTGTTACTAAATTATTCACCAATAGACCTAAAGAAGGAAATTAAAGAATAAATTTGGAAGAAAACAATAAGTTAAAAATTTGTTGCACTGTTTTTTTTTTTTTGAGTAATTATATTTATATGAATATATGTGTAGTTTATTTTTTAAATGTGCATCTTTCAATAATGATTTTTTTTATCTATGATGTTTTGAATAATATAGCTTATATGTATCTTTGTGCCAGGGGGTGGCCCTGAGCACGGGTCGAGGGGGCGGCAGCCCAGGGCACCATAACTTTAGAGGCACCAAAAAATATATTTTTACTACCTATATGTATTGTAACAAACCCCTATATATATATATATATATGTATGTATGAATGTATGTATATATACTCCTATAAAAAAGAAATGTAAAATGATAGTTGCTGATAAAATTACAGGGTCATTACAAAGTCAAAACTAATAAATGACGTTACTAAATGAAATATAAAATAAAATTGGTCAACTACATGTACCAAAAAATATTAATTACGTTCATAATTTTAGCAACTAAACCGATGAATCATGAGTGAAAAGCAAGTGAATAATTTAATTGAGACACTAAAATTAAAATAATGATATGGAGTGTTAAGAATTACAGTCAGATTTTCTGCTTTTGCTTATTAAAAGTCGCAATATTTTACATAGTTTATGAGTCTCTTTTCTTTCTAATTCTTATTCTCCATGACTAACATCTCCATCTCAATTTGTAAACAAAAAACATCTATCCATCTCAATTATGCAACTCTTAACACAATAACAATCAATTGTCAAAAGCATAAGAGCCGTATACCATTGATCATAACTTCATAGGATAGGAGTAGGTGCCAATTGCAATTGCCAAACAATTTATTTATTAGTAACACGAAGTTTCACTTTTGAGGAATCAACATTGAATTATGATCCACGTGTGCTGTTTTGATAAACATGTTATCTTTAGTTAATTAAACTTGTCGAGTGAAGCCTAGACTTTGGAACATGCATCCTAACTTAGAGCTAATTGGTTCACATTTAAAAAACAATCAAAATTTACTTGTGTTCTTCTTGCACAATATCAAATGAAATGTTTAATAGTCTTTCCATTCATTTATCTTAATCTTATCATTTTTTATAGAATTTTTCTTTATAGGGGCACCACTCTCTTGATTCGCCCAAGACATCTAAATTTAAAAGGCCGACCCTGTGCAATACTTTTTCTATTAACAAATGTGCATGTTTTAAGCTAATATGAGTAGCCCTTATATGTGTACTCACTCTTTTTATGAGTAATATTGTTTATCTAAGTTGATATGTGTAATACTTTGTTTTGAGTAATACTATTTCTAAGAATAATAGTGTCTATATGTATTTATGACTAATTTTGTTTGTTTTCAACACAATTTTTTTTCAATAAATGCTTAAGTTTAAGGAAGAAAGGTTGGAATGTTATATGATTAAAATCTTGAAACATTTAATAATTATTGAAACACTTAAATACTGTATAATGCGAAATACTTAGCTAAATACATATCTAAATTATTTTACTGATATTTTTAGTTTAATCTACTCAACAACCAACTGTTGCACTCCCCTACTACGAAGACCTAATATTAGTGGTAATAGAAGAACCTCTTCCGTTTGGCTAGATTTTAATCTCATACCTGATGAACCAGAACCTACACCCGCTTGTAAACACTGCCATGATAGATATCATTGTAATTCTAAATTAAATGGGACATCCACCATGTTAGCTAACATACTAAATGATCCTAGGAAAACAAATGTTAAAAGTGGGAAGGGCGGTTTTCTAGTTCTAGCTAGCCAAAGATACAATGCAAAAGAATGTAGGAATGTCGTAACCAACTTTGTTATCCTTAATAAACATGTATTTCCAGGTTGTTTTCTCAATGCAAGTGTACAATGTTTAAGTAATACTATAAAAAGATTAAACTCACAGGGATTAGGGCGTTATAGCTTCCGTTTTTCAGCGGTAAACTTGTTTGCAACAAAATAAAAAGAAATGTCTTCTAAAAAAAAAAGTAAATGTCAAAAGTTTCAAACAAGCTTACGAAACTATCAAAAAAATGTATGTAAGCAAAACAAGAGCTCGCATCATGAATCTCAAGGAATGTATAACACATTTCACCAAGAGAAATGGCACCATTTCTGCATACATTCACGATATTAAAGCCATTTTTGATGAATTGACCATCATCAATTCAAAATTAGATGATGTTGATTTAGTTATATACAGTTTAAATGGTATTGGACCCGAATCACAACATATCAACTATTGTCTATGCTCGTGAAACCTCGTCAATTTTGAGGATTTCCATGATCTCCTCACTGAGTTTGAAAACTATCTCAAAAGAGATGAAAGTGTCACATGAAACTTCTCAATACATGTCATTGCTATGATACATGCTGCCCTGAAAGGAAAACAACAACCTCACATGCATGCTATGACTTCAAGTGAATCCCAAAGCTATTTCCGATTCACATCCCTGGTTGTCCCAAAGGTGTAATTTGCCAATTCTGTGACAAACAAGGGAATAATGCTAAAGTTTGTTACAAACATCAAGGATTTGTTCAACGTTCGCATTTCCCTAGTTCTCACCATGCAACAACATCATCTCACTCCATAATTTCGTATTGGTTCATGGATTCTGATGCATTCAAAACCCTTTAAAATCATGCGATTTTGAATGAATTTAATGATTTTAATGCGATTTTACTAGGATCTTGCCTATTTTGCGATTCTACTATGATGTTGAATCGTTGAAGGTGAATAAAGTTGAAAAATCCCGAATTTTAAGATTTAAGCCGGAATTTTGATAACAATGACCTTGACAAACTGCATTTGGACCATCCTTATAAAAGTAATTGATCAGATATTTATAGGAGATGGATCTAGACTTACACTAGTAAATCTCCCATTCACACTTCTTCTAGGCCTATTAATCTCTTTCATGTTTTACATATTCCAATTTTTTTATAAAACTTACTATATGTTTATTCGCTTTGCCAAACTAATATTGTATTTGTTGAATTTTTGTGTGTGTGATCATTTTATGGCAAATGATCTAAATAAGAGAAACACTCTCATCACTGGTCACCATAAAAATGTACTTTAAATCATATCTTCACCAGCAACCATACCAGAAGCTCTCCTCACCACCTCATCCAACAATCCACTGTGGCATCACATCCTAGGACATCCTTCTAAACAAGTCATGAAAAAGTTGCATTTTTTCCTTCAAAAATAATACTCCCTCAATAAATGACCTATTTGATAATATACATTATTGACTTAACATATTTTGACCATATGTTTCTACTAATTCACAAAGGTAAATAATATCATGTAAGATGTTGTTGGATTTGTCTCGATGAATATTTTTAAATTATTAAATTTTCATAATTTTTTTTAGTAAAGAATTAAAGATATCAAAAATAAAACATATGCATTGGTATATGTGTCGGAGTCAACTAGGTCATCTAATATGGGACGGAAGGAGTAATTAAGAGATCAGTTCCTTACCATTTCATGTAATATAGTTAAGAAGTTTAAAGAGAAAATTTTGTCTTGGAAATGATGTATTCAACACATTGAAAGTTTAAAAAGTAATTTTTTTCTACCTAAAACTTGTAAATTACTTCTATTTAAAATCTTTAACCATTGTTCTTAGAACACTTTTATATCCAAGTGTTCCAGTCAAAATCCAATTGAACTCATTTGCACATGTGAATGGGACCGTCCCCAATAAAATCAATTGATGGATTCTCTGACTATTTAATATTTGTGGATCACTTCACAAAATACATTTGACTTTATCCTTTGAGTTTCTAATATTTGTGGATCACTTCACAAAATACATTTGACTATGTGGATCACTTCACAAAATCAATTGATGCTCTTAGATCCTTCTTTACTCACTATGGTATGTCTCACTTTACCACACTGTCAGTCCCACACACTCATGAGCTTAATCCCACTACATAGAGATGTCATCAACATATCGTTGAAACAGGTAAGCCCTCCTTCACACTGCAAACCTACCATTTTCCTTTTGGATCCATCACACCTATCTATCTCATCAATAGACCAACCACAGCTACTTTTAGTCAAATTGGATTTTTAAAAATGTTTTAGTCTTTTTTTTTTCTTTTTTAAGTTGAAAGGAGTTTTAGACTTGTCTATTTAAATAGCGTATAATTTGTTAGATATATTTTTTTTCTTCTAAATACTAGACTTTTGACCCGTGCGTCACACGGGTCTGACGTACTGTTTAGTATTCGCATAAATTATTTATAAATCAACACATAGTAAATAAACTTTCTATCTCATAAAATGTTACCCAATAGCTAAAGTGTTGAGATGTTAAATGAGTGTAAGAAAGAGATCCAAGGTTCAATTCTCATAAATCACATTTGTTTGAATATATGCATAATATAAAGGATAATTTGTTAAGCAAGGATTGGATTAATATGAGCGATCTGTTTTTTC
>Ga0315914_1007052_pt1 | contig 15711 bp, 5 predicted proteins | sample MpolenodulesMG_FD_203920 | JGI IMG/M metagenome (GOLD analysis project Ga0315914, IMG submission 203920) | Medicago polymorpha root nodule microbial communities from Los Angeles, California, United States - elongated nodules | ecosystem: Host-associated > Plants > Roots > Nodule | place: USA... | reverse complement strand
AGCAGAAAAATTGTTTGGACTTTGAAATGTTATTGCTTTTTGGTGGAGAGTTGAGAAATGAATGAGAGAGAAGGGTGGTGGTATTGTTATTTATAGTGTATCCGTGTTCATATTGTGTGAAAGTCAACACACGCAAAATTGAGGCTTTTTCATTTATTTCAGAAAAGAATAGTTATGACTTTTCTAAGGGATCATGGAAAAGGCAAAAAAATGGCCAAAGTTTAACTATTCATGCATGAATTTGAATGAATTAAGTTTAACAACCGGCTTTTGCTAACAAGTTTGTGAGGACGTTTGTTAAGAAAACCAATAATAAATATTTTATATTAGAAACAATAATAATTGACTTCTAAAAAGTTGAAGGAGTATTCTATTTTTCAACATAAAATTTTTATATGATGCTCTAGGAGCAGTTTTTAACATTTTTTTTAATATTTAAATTAACTTCAAGTGATTTTTAACGTATATAACTTGGTATTGGTGTCATGGATCCGTACCCTACCCTATCTCAAGCCCTCCACTTTCTCGACGCTTCAACTTGAGGATGTCACAGTTCATCATCTATTGTTTCCCAACTTAAATTCATGGAATGTAGAGGTTACTAATGTCATATTTCATACGAACGACACATATGTTATTATGAGCATTCCCATCTATGCTCGTGATAGCAAACAACCTTAAAATCTTGTTATTATGACACATATGATATGATTTTTTGACTTTTTATTCTCACAAATGTAAGTAATATATAAAGGCAAATTATATGGTACACTCACAAATTTGTAGTACACCAAATTATCAAATTAATATTAAAATGAGTTGTTTTTTTTAAGAAAAATAATTGTTTTCAATCATTAACAATTACAATAATTAGATCTTATTTACCAAAAGTGTCGACGAAATAAAATTTTATTTTTTTGAATTTTTGTTACATATAACAAAGAATATTGATTATTTTTTTATAAGAAAATGTTAAAAATTTAATATGATTTTTATAAACAATGAAATGATGTTTTTTCCTTATAAAATGATGTTTTATAAAATATAAATATAAATAACTCTTTATTTCATAAAATGATTGTTAAATTATAAATTTTTGAAGCAGGAGTATTGGTACACCTCAATTTATGAGTTGTACCGTAGAAGTTCCCATAAATAAAACAACACAAGACAAAACAATATAAGGCAGAACATTACATGATAAACTTTCATAGTATTAAACAATTTTTTATTTATACGATGCTTGATGATAAAAGATTTTTATTATATTTTAGATAACTTGTACTTGAAACAAAAAGTTATCTCGTTGTTTAGTAAACAATAAAAACATCTAAAATAATTTTACAATCAAATACGCGGCGACTATTATTTTCATGTACAATCCCTTAATTTTGTAGATCAAATATACCCTAGAATACACTTATTTTTGAAAGAAGGCAATATAAAATAGCACATGGGCACTACCGTAAGTATAGGGTATTTGAGAGACGTATTTACCCCTTTTGACTTTGTATTATTATTTTTTGATAATATTTTGACTTTCTCTTTAGAGTGCATTCGTTGGTTTCTCTCTCCACGTTGCGGTTTGACTAGTAGCCGACATTTGAGAAAAGTAAGTGGATTTTTTATTTTTTCAGAATATTTGATATATTGGCTCTTCTGGTTTGTTTCTCGTTTGCAAATATTTTTCATTCTCAAATTAATTCACTTTACAAATGAAGTATTAATAATTTTTCATTGTAACAAAAAAATATGTATTAATAATTTTTCATTACTACTCTATTAACTCATAAGCCGTCAAAGTGTAAGACTATTAAAGCAATAACTTTGGGCCTACTGATAAAAACAATCCTCTAAAAAGATAAAAACAAAACTTATATTTCTTTTGATTTTATAAACAAGAAAGCCACAAACATGAAAATTCGTTTTAAGCCTTATTTATTATTGAAAATGATCGAATGTATTTTAAACTAACTAGAGTTTTTTTTTTTTTTTTTTTTACAAATTTATACTAACTAGAGTTAACAGGTGATCTTTATAAACAAAAACTAATTTTTGAGTTCATTAAATAATTAATGTATGTGGTTTATATATAGGTCAAAATATTAATTATTCAATATATTAATATGACTAGAGGGAGTATGTTGTTTAAGAGTTGAGCGCAATTCATCTGAGATACTTGTGAGACATTTATAGTGAGAATAAAAGAATATCCAAAACTTTTGTTGGATATTGATACACACTAAACAAAATTAATTAAAATATAAATTTACTTTAAATAATTAAGTATAAAAATAATATGATAATAAATGATTAGATAATGAATACACTTACCTAACAAAATTTAAGGTACATGAGTGTTCACTATTTTTATAGTGATGCAATATGCAAAGGAAAGAAACAACACTAGAATTGTGAAAATAGGAATCCTCTGCCATCTGCAACTACTAACCACCTCAACATCACTCTGTCCATGCTTACTACTTGCATGTCCCAGTTGTCACGCTCTTTTGACCAATAATATAACGTGTATAATTTGTGTTTCATTAGGGAAAACAAATTATATATTTTTTTGAATGATTTCGGGAAAATATTTTAACAAAACGAAGTCAATTCATTTTATCAACCAACTATCAATGAATAAAATGAGACATATAATCATAAACTTGCTGGCTAGCATAAGAAATGGCCATCTTGGTTAGACCATGGACATCATATTCGTTTGACGATGGATAAACTTGACCTCAAAGTTATAATTAAAACTTAAAAAAGGTCTTATGTTTGCAACAATTAAACTAAATCCAATTCTGCCAAAAAAAAAAAAAATTAAACTAAATCCAATCACACCAACCGAATTACAGCGAATAAAGTCCACTAAATCCTTCAAATTACTTTCAAAAATAATATTATTTATCTCTATAATTTAACCAATGTTTTAAAAAACGGTCTGTTACCGAGAAAAAGGCCGCGACAAAAAGGTATAGATAGCGGGCGTTACCATTTTTCACCCGATTTTACAGAGTGAACAAAAATCACGACGAAACGCCGTTACAGCTGCGATGAAACACCGTTACGGCCACAAAAAATTGTCATTCATGACAAAAGACATAGAATCTGGATATTTTTTTCAATTGAGATAGATGAAAATCATATTTTTAGTACATATTTAATCATAAATTACATAAGTTATCTCCTTATCTAGTTTAGAACTCCAAATCTTTCTCTAGTTTAAGTTATTTATGTTACTATCATTATTTAAGAGTTGTGCAATGTTGTGATTAATTCACACCACGACAACCGCAATCTGTATCTCTAGTTTAAGTTATTTAAGTTACTATCATTATTTAAGAGTTGTGCAATGTTGTGATTAATTCACACCACGACAACCACAATCCGTATCGCAACACCCGTAACGACCGAACTCGCGAAATCCTATACGCGACTGCGACCTTGACCGCGACCGTTATTTAAAACCAAGCCCATGACATTACCTACCAAAGCGCATATGATTCTCCTTCATGCAGAGACACACATCGACTCACTCCAAGATGCAATAGCGGTGAAAAAAAAACATTTCAGTCACGAAGACACCCACTGAAGCTCGTATTGTTCATGAAAAGCCGCATCAACATTGCGTTTCCACCATCCATCTCTCGACCTTTCCCACAAAATTCGTTGATTGATCATTCATGTTAATTTATGTGTTATTGAGCTGCTATCCACTCCTCTAATCATTGTTGTACATTTATACAAATCTGTTCCGGACTCGTTTTCTTCTAATTATAAACCTGGTCGTTTCGGTTCTGCTAGAGTGTCCATAGCAACATCATAAACCAAGCAACGCCATAGTCAGCTTAACACACCACAAATCTAGTATACGTCAACAATTGGTACTTTCACTGTTGATCTTACTTGATCAACAAATCAACATTCGGTACGACGACTTTGTAGGCTTTATGAACTTGGAACGAATGAGCGGGTGTACCTGCAGACACTCCAATGCTCAAGTAAGTAAGAGAGTAGAATGTAGGTTAAGGGTTGAAAAACATTGTACCTTTGGGGACTGTGTAAAGTCTCCTTATATTTTGAGGATGTACAAGTGTCGTTGTTAATGATAAAAGTCGTTGTTCATGGTTATGGTTGCATGAACAATAACTATCGAGCGTTACAAAATGGTAGTTATGGAGAACCATCATGATTCTGTATTTGAATCAATGCCCCAATTTTCTTCGAGCACCCTGTCGCGGAGAGGGGTGTGAAGTAAGTAATTGACCCAATGATAAAGTTGGCTTGTTTGTTGGGCCTGGGACTAGTTTGAGCGTAGTCTTTTAGACAATCTGGAACCGTAGCCTCCCAAGTTGTTGCTCTTAGAGTAAGCGTGATAACTTCTAGCAATGAGTAAATCCTATGATAGGATAGGTATTGTACCTATGGGAATTGAGTCATGGAGAGCGTGATGTTCGCCTAATACTTGTAATTTGAGTGAAAACCACAAGTTTTAGGAGACAATGTGGTTAAACAGTTCGTAAAGAACCTTGCTCATATAAAGAATTGTGCTCACAAGGAGCTAGTGAATTTGATGTTCGATTTGGAACTTGTTTTTTTTTTTAACACGCCACTTGGAATTTGTAAATATTAAATGAATTATGCTTTCAAGGAGCTAAGGATGTTCGTTGGAGAGTTGTTTCCTAGGAGTGCTCACAAGGAGCCAATTTGTTTTCATTAGGAGGACCCTGCTCGTGTAGAGCTACTAAAAATTTTGGTTTACGAACGATGTTTGGTAATGATTTTACCTTGTGCTTGTAAAAATCTTCTGCTCGCAATTGGATTGACTATTTGATGCCCTCGTTGACGATGTGATCTTTTTTCCTCTCATCATTTATTGCTAGCATCTCGTGGATGAGATTGAGGGGACATGACCTTTGATGACTGAATGCCACGTGTAAGGTCTAGAATGTATTTGATTACGTATGCCCTTGAGTAGTTTTGCCAATGTTGTTTTTCGAGGAAGCATCACAGTCGCAAGATCCATCTTGATGCTTGAATATTTGGTGGATTTTTCCTTGATCCGCAGCGTTTTTACACTATCCTTTAGTTTGAATTGTTAATTCGATTGTTAGAGACCTTTGACTTTTATCATAATCACTTCTAAAGTTATACATATAATTGATTTTGATGTATCGCCGATGCATCGATTTTACACCATCAATATATACAAATTAAGCTGATTTTTTTATTTAAGAGTTCTCGTTCATACATATACACACATACACGGTTGAATCAGTTTTGTAAAACAGTTGGCATGCCTTTCATAAAAATAAATAAAAAATAAAAAAGACTTGGCATGCCTTATTTATATACTATGTACATAGTTTCATTCTTACAATTTTTTGTGTGCGGGAGTTGACGATGAGATTGCTTGTTGTATAGTTTTTTAGATGTATATACGTATTATAGCCAAATAATATGTTTTTAATAAGACGTGCTTATGTTATTCATCCCTTCTTTTTAAATAAAACCGAGTATGTATAAGTTTAACAGAAAGATAAGGGCTCTGACATATGAACACACCAATGAAACCCTAAAATAAAAAATAAACAATGAAGTGTCCAACTACAAAAAGTCTGATATATTGCGAGTTAGATTCCAGCAGCGTGCTAGCTCTTAATTAATTTGTTATGATATAAGTATATGTGTACCTATAAATTACAATAATAGAGATCTTTTTTTATAAAAATATAGTTTAGTCAACTAAGTATGAACTAAAACACTATATGCAAAAATTAATATTTGTTTGAATGTGTTTAGAAAATAATCCTCTCCAATCATTTTCAAACTGATACATCTACGCTAATTAATAATTTTCACGATTGTATAGAAGACCACATGTAACAAATATGTGGTATGAGTGGTAATTAAGCGGTTTAAGTCCTTAAACATCCTTTAAAAAAAGAAAAAGAAGTTCTTAAACATGTGGTCTTGAAGTTTATCTCAACTCTTAAATGAATAAGCAACTCTTAATGAACGTGTTTAATTATGTGTTTATTTTGGGTGTGATGAGTGGAGGTTATTATGCTTTTGCAACTATAGTTTTGACGTATTTTTTTCTTCCATATTTTACCATTCGTTCAAACTAGTTTAATTACTATTTTATCCATTTCATAATATGATTTAAATTATTAATTAAAATTAGCTAAATTTCATAAAAAGAAAGAGGAGTTACCTCACTACAATAGGAGCAATATCAAACACCATAAAAAACTTGCTTTAATCTTATTTATCAAAAATATATGAACATAGTATATTTTAAAATTGATATCTCGATCTATATGCAATTAAATGCAATAGAGAAGCGAATAGATAGACAAGTTTATGTCCATCTTTTCGGTAGTACTAATAAAATTCATCCGTCTCATAATAACTGCGTCATTTGTAAAAATATATTGTCTAAAGAATATTGACCCATTTCACTTTTCAATACAACATTAATTTTTTGTTTCCAATTATAACTCTAATTAATATTACTTTCATCACTCCCAATTCAATATATTCTACTTTACATTTATGATAAAGAAGAATGCACCAATATTTGACAAAAACACTTAAAACTATTTCTCTATCTCTTTCATTTATACATTATTCTTAATCTGTGTAAAATGATCAACTGACTCAGTTAAACTGGGACGGAGGAGTAATTAGATATTATAATAGTACAAGTAGTACTTAGAAATCACCACAAAAACGAAAAGGCAAAAACAAGAGAAAATACAGAAACAACGACAAGTGGAGAATAAAACAAACTAAAACAGCAAAGGAACAAAGCACATGCCAATCAAATCTTCAGAGATAACACCCTCAACCAAGGCGTCCAGATTAAAAGCACACACTAGAGGAGGAGAACAAATTTTAGACAACACAACCCCCACCACAATCCAAGATCAGTCTCAAACTTTCCCACACCCCTCTATCGGCCCCAGGAAAACACATTGTGCACTCTCCACTTATAGTAGATACATGTATACAGAGAAGTATTACAAAAACAAAAAACAATTCTAGGAGGATAATATAATCTTTTCCACAAGTTTCTCTATAGAAAAGGTTTTCCCAATAAAACAAACTCATTCAACGTCTTCCAAATGAACCACAAAATGGTATTTCAGACTAAAACAAGACACCTATTTGCGCTGACACTCTTATCCGTCTCTCATTTCACTGCCTATAGAAGGAGCTGAAGACCTAGAGAAAAAGTAACAACACTCAACTATTTTTTTGTGCCATTACTCTGTCAAATGTAACAACCCGTTTTTCGCTAGATTTATTTTATTATTTATTTATGTGTGTTTATGTCTGCATTGAAGGTGAGAAAAACACAGGGGGGGGGTGAACTGTGTTTGCTTTTTCTTCGTTTTCTCTTACTGAAGTCACTGATCAAAAGCAGATAGAGTTCAGCTTCTGAAGTGATAATCAAAATCTAAATGCAGCGGATAAACCAGAGAGAGAGAGAAGAAAGACACAAAGCAATTATACAGGTTCCTTCCACAAACCGAAAGTAGTCTTGTCCCCCCTGCACTTCCAAGGAGAGTTCACTAAAAATGTAATATCTGATTACAACTGCTCAATGCTACAAATAGCACGAGACTTCAAATTACTCAAGCACAAATGCAAGAGATTTCCTATGCTCCGGAACACAGTCAAGAGACTTCCAATGCTCAAGCACAACTGCAAGAGACTTCTATTGCTCAAGCACACAAGCAAGAGACTTCTAATCAAACAGAATTACAAAGAAGTTTGTTTGAGTTTGAACACTTGATATACAATCAGTGGTGTTCACAATACAAATCAGATACAGACTCTTAAGACTCTAGAATTTCTAAGATATGAATTTTGATAAGAAATTCTAAGTGACTTTAGATGCAAAACAATAACAGAGTTTGGCACTTTGTGAATTGTTGTATGAGTCTTGATTTTGTGTGTGTCTGTATGTCCAACTAGCAGGTCTTCACTCCTTTATATAGAGCTGTGAAAAATACGTTGGAGAATTGCCAGCACATTAAAGAGTCGTTTGAAGCTTTGATCAATCACCAATGATCTTTTGCTTGATATGGTTATTGTCCTATGAAGGATCAATTTCAAATCCATTCCAAGTATGAAGGAACATTACTGCAGACATAGCTATTATTCTTGTCTCGATGCAGAGACACGAACAGAGTAGTGGAGATAGTGGTTGTACACTTCGTACAATTGTACTTCGTCAACGCTCTTCAAAGAACAAGCATCCAATGCTTTCAAATCCTTTCAAAATAGTCGTTGCTTCACTCTCCTAGTCTTCTGCAATGCTTAGACGAGATTAAATCCATTGAACAACCTTTGAAGCTTTAAGTTTCTCATCTCCTGATGAACTTCAGCTTCTCGAGATATTGCTTCTGATGAGATGCTTCTGACGAACTTGCTTCTGATGACGTCATTACTTCATGAGCACTTATACTTCAAATGCATTTTTCTTCAGATGCTTCAAGCTTCCTTTATGTTGATTCCTTTGCTCTCTATTGTTCTTTCAGAACCTTATATGATATCAAAAACTTTGTCTATGGTCTCGTACACTTGAACAAATATTAGCATATCCAATTGACAATTTTTTATACGTTGTTATCATCAAAACTTTAAGGGTAATGTATGTTAAACACATTTTGTTCCAACATGCTTATATGTGATTAATTGCCTCTGGGGGCATTTTGGTTGGGATTAGTGGAATTTGGCATTAGAAGGGTACTCATTTTGTGAGAATTTTTTAAATTAGTAATTTCACTGTGAGATTATTTTTAGTGTGTTAAGTGAGAATTATATTTTTACCAAGTTACTAGTCGGTTGTGGTAATTAGTTAAGAGCCGGTAACTATTCGATAATTTTTAACCGTAAGTGAGTAGAAACTTTGTAAATTGGTTAATGAGTGTTTTGAGTCCATGAAGACATTAAGAGGGTTAAACTCAATTGTGTAGAGCCTATATAAACTCTATTCATTAAATAAAATAGGGTTTCACATTCATTTCATAAGTTTTTTAGCGAGGTAGAGAGAGAATGTGCTAGAGGAAGAGAAAAAGGGTTTTGAAGAGAGAAGAACTAGGAGAGCAAGAAGAGGGTAGAGATTCAAGGGATTGGAGCTAAAGTGAAGCATAAGCTAGGTTTGTGAAGATTTGAGGTAAGGGGGCTAGTATTCTCTCATAATCTTTTGTATAATCTCTTTTCTACTTAAAACCCATTAGTGCTTATTTATGAAAAGTGATTGTTGTGTATTTAATTGGTGAAATTCATGCTTATGCTTTGATGTAATGTTTGGGTATGTGAATTTGATGATAATTAAGTTGTTGATGATGAAATTACATGCTCAATTATATATATATATATATATATATATATGTGTGTGTGTGTGTGTGTGTGTGTGTGTGTGTGTGTGTGTATGTATACTTTGTGTTTTTACTCAAAATTGGTGGAGTATGATATTGTAGTTGATGGGTTGTTGATGAATTCACATTTAAATGATGTTGTTGTTGTTATGAGATGTTGTTGTTGATGATTGAAACCTTGGGTAATCATAATCATAGAGTTGTGGTGTGAATTTGTGTCGTTTTTGAAAGTTTTACAAAAATGGGTCAAATGGTGATTTGTGATGGATCCATGTTTTGATTCAAGTTTTATATGGATTTGAGTGCCTTTTTATGTCTATAAACGTTTAGACAAACCTTGGGAACAAATTTGGGCATTGGGGATTCAAAATTGGGGGTTTGGAGTGAAAAATAGAGTTTTACCTGAGAGCTGACTGTCTAAGCTCGCCATGGCGAGCAAACTGGTGGCCATGGCGAGTGAAGAAACTGTCCAGCTCGCCATGGCGAGTGAATGGTGGCCATGGCGAGTTGCTCAGTACAACAACTCATGTTTTTGTCGTTTTAGGGTTTTGGGGTCGATCCGGACCATTATAAACTGATTCTTTTGATGTAATTAAATGTAATTAAGCTTTTTATATCTCTGTAAACATCAAATGAATTGATTTGTACTTGGTTTGATAAATCATACCTCAAACTTTTGAAAACGTCAAGAACATCGATTTTTCCGAAACTTGTTTTTCTTATGGAAAAAGGGTGGGGTTAAGGTTGTATACTAATTTTATGATTTCTAAAAATGGTTGTGATTGACTTCATTGAGTTTTAACTTGTTTTGCTTTGAAAATGGAATTCTTTTGGAAAAAGTGATAAAGAGAGACGAGTTTTGTGATTTTGATGATTTTGTCGTAGTTGGCCGGTGAAACGCGCATGTATACTCAACTACACTCATATGTGATCTAAGTGTATACATAGTTGAGGCACTAGAACTTGTTTGCTTAGTTTTGATTCAATTGTCCCAATTATTTCAAAGTTGTAAAATGATAGACGAACTTTGTCGAAAATGATCTTTAAGACCAAATGCTCTACAAATCTTTTTAGAATAGTTTGATATGGTTTTATGAAGATGTGTGAATGATTGTTAGGTGTGGAATATGATGATATCATAGTATGGTGTACTTTCTCCTTTACTTGAATTGTGAGAAATTGTATGAAGTTGTGTAGTTGTATTGAGGTAGTTGTTGTTGATTATTGCATATATGCTAAATAATGGTGATCTTATCGGTGAATGCATATATGTGAATTAATGGTGATGATGTTGGTGAATGTGTCGTGAGTATATGCATAGTTTGTCATATGTTCATGCATTCATAGTTGTGAGATTTTTATATCTAGTTGAGGTGATTGTGATGTGTTGTTGGCATCATGTGGTGACGGCCTAGACGTTGTTGGTGACGGTACCGCATGCATGTAGGAGTCATGTCTAGGAGCATTGTACGTCGTGGCATGAGTCCTAGTCGTTTTGGTGCTTGGTGGTTTGCATAATTGTGATGTTGTGAATTCGTTGGTATTGATGAATAATGTTGAAGTGAATTATCTCTTATCTGAATTATTTGAAGTTTAATTTGAATATATATATTTTCAATTGTTTATGTTGATTATGATTGATGTGAAGTTAACCCCTAGTGGTCTTTGACCGCCTACTTGTTTGTATGAATGGGTAGACGGCGTGCAGGAGTGATCTTTTAGTTGCTTGGTGAGTTGCTTGAGGATAGCGGGAGCTTCCTCTGTTTACCTGTTAGAGATTTAGATTAGACTCTGATTAGGATGTCCGTCCTTACATTATTATGTTGTTGAGATTTTGCCCATATGTCGGGTTTTGGAGATTTCATTTGGTGATGTATGTTGATTTATGACATGTATACTTTTGGAGATGTATTTTATATATCTGTTGCGACTGTTGAGGAATTTTATATTGCATGTTGTTTTTTTTAGTTCTATTGGAGACATAACGTCTATTTCTTGAATATTTGTATTATTCGCGTGTTTTATCGCTTTAATAGAAATAAGGCGTTACATCAAATAGCGCAAAACACTTAGGATTTTAGCTTTGAAGTTTACTTCTTAGAAATCCTAAAGAGTCTGTTCATTTGTTCAGTTTACACTACCATTGTTAAATCCAGTGGAAGAACAAATTAACTTGTTTATTGTCGTGTAAACATTTTAGAAAGTCTCTCATCTGCGTGCTTCAGCAAATAAGTCTTTTGGTGAAACCTTGAGCACCTAGGAGTCTCATCGAGTTGTGATTGAACAAGGGAAAGTCTTAAGCAGTTGTGCTTAAGGAAAGGGAAGTCTCTTGAAGTTGTCCTTGAGCAAGAAGTCTTTAGGTAGTGTCATAGAGCAGGAAGTCTTAAGAATGTGTTTTTAAGCATATAATTCTCTTGCAGGTTTGCTTGAGCATTGTGAAGTGCAAGGGGACTGGATTACTCCTGTGTTGTGGGAGGAACAAGTATAAAATTGCTTTGTGTCTGTTCTCTCTCTGTGATCATTATCTTTGTGTTCTATTTTTCGCTGCATTCAGACTCTGAGTGAAAATCCGCAACATCATATTCTGACCAGGGTTTTATAAACACTTTTTAGAAGAAGATATACAAAAGGTCAACACAAATCAACCCCCCTTATTGTGTGTTTCTTACCTTCAGTTGGTATCATAGAAACGGTCTGTGCTCTGTCATTTAATTATGTCATAGATAAAGATCCACTGAGAAAAATATGCCTTTCGTCAGTGAAACTTCCACTCGTGATGTCAACAACACCTCCACCTCTGAGAAAAACAGTTACTTTGTAAAACCTATATCCTTCAATGGAGATGCTACTCATTTCTCTTGGTGGAAGAGCAAAATGTACAATTACATCATAGAGATTGATGATGAACTATAGGATATTATTGAAGATGAAACTGGCTTTGAGGTTGAAGAAGAAGCGATGGTGGCAGACATGAAGAAGCTGAAAGCCACTCAGAAGAAGATCTACAAAAAGCACCACAAAGTGAGAGGAATTCTGGTGGAGGCTTTACCTCATGTTGAATATATGAAGAGTGAGGACAAATCTACTACAAAAATCATCTTTTAATCATTGTGCTCTACCTATGAAGGAAAGTAAAGGAAGCTAAGGAAAACCAATTGGTTCACTAGTATGAGTTTTTCAACACGCTTTCGGGTTATTACTATTGAAGCTATTGTTAATGTATGATATTTCATCCGTCTCAAAATAATTACTCCCTCCGTTTTAAAATGAGTATCGTTTTAGCCAATTGCACACAGATTAAGGAATGAAATGAAATAATCATTAGACATAACACTCTTACTAAACTGCCCTTATTTTATATGAAAAAGACAAACTTAAAGTTGCATTGAAAATTGTGTGAGAAAAAAGTTGGAGTATTTATTGAGGGCAAAGTTGGAAGAACAAAATTAAAGTTGTATTAGAAATGTAAAGTGACATTTATTTTGAAACAATTTTTTTTACTAAAGTGACACTCATTTTAAAACGGATAGAGTATCTGTTTAACATTTTTTCTCTATCTCAACATAAATGTCACTTTCGAATACCAACATTTATTATTTTTTCTCACTATTATACCCTTATATATTGAATTTAATCCAACTTAATTATTCCATTAATAACAATTAATAATGATAGTTTAGTAAATGTTACTACAAATTTTCTCATTGAAATTACCAAAAGAAAACACATGTTAATCATGTTTTTAAAAATTGTTCATAAATTTACCCTGAAATAACACAAAATGAACACGTTGTTTAATTGGTCAAAGGAGCGGTGCCAACTGGGATATGGAAGTAAGCATGGAGAGAGTGGTAGTTGAGGAAGCTAGCAGTTGCATACGAAGCATAAGATTGAGAGGATACCAATTTCCAAAAATCAACTATTTGCTTCTTTCCCTTTCATTACGTCCACTGCATTTTTTTTATTGATAAAATACAAAATCAACGTACTTTAAAATGTCGGCCAGCAGTCAAACCACAACGTGGAGAGAAAAAACCAACGAATGCACTCTAAAGAGAAAGTCAAAATATTATCCTAAGAAAATAAAAATTGAGAAAGTCAAAAGGAGGTAAATAACCTCAAATACCATGTCCATATGCTTACAGTATAACCATGTGCTATTTTATCTCCATTTATATATTTTATACTTATTTATTGGTTGGATTTAATTTGGTTAATGTAAATGATTTTGGTAAGTAGTGTTTATTTATTTGAGAAAGGAACATTGCAAAATATTTATTCAATATACACTAGGAAAAACTTTTTACATCAGTTAAAAATGATTTTTCATATCGGTTGAAATATACAACCAAGAACTAGACAACATGTTTTACTATGTCAATCAGGGGCGGATCCAGATATTTAGTGCATGTACGGCTAAAATCTGGCTAAGTTGCTAACACTTGCACTTGCACTTATTTGTTTACACAAGTTTTTTCCAAGGTTGTTGACTTGTTGGTCTTATTCTTAACATATTGTGTTTTATTTATAAGTGGTAATAATTATTTTGGTCCCCGAATGTGTAAGGAGTAATCATAATAGTCCCTCAATGTATCAAAATTTTAAAATAGTCATTGATTATGCACTTTGCTAGTCAAAATAGTCACTAACATTAAAATAATATGTTAATATTGTCATATTAGTATTTTAATATACTTATTTATTATCACTTCAGGACTATTTTGACTAACAAAGTGCAAAATCATAGACTATTTTAAAATTTTAATACATTGAGAGACTATTGTGACTACTCGTTACATATTCAGGGACCAAAATAACTGTTACCCTATTTATAATTTAAAAAAAATAGGGAAGTTGGATGTGGGACTTTAGCCGCACATAGCCCCTTAATGCATCTGTCCCTAATCTCAATCCACCTCTTTATACCGTAAATGGACATCACAATATTGCACTCGAGCACTGCCACCCCTCTCTCATATTTGGAATACCTTCGGTATTTTTTATGATCCTTTGACCTCCGGCCGATTAATACTAACTTGACTAAATGGTTAGGTATCCAACTTTGAGGTCTCGATCGCTTAGGATATTGTTCCACGTTTTCTCTTCTTATGTTAGGAGTAGATATATAAAACTGTACAATATGATATTTAAGTTATGATGCTTTCATTTAAAAAACTACTCTTTTGGGTTAGACTTTACTTATGAGCTTAGGTCTTAACAATTGATGATTTCATTGAGAATTTGATAAGAAAAAGTTTATTTATAAGTTAAATTATGATATACTCCCTCCGTCTCACAATTATTGTCTCTTTAGCATTTTTTCTTTTTCTCAAACTAATTGTCACTTACAATACCAATGCAACATTTATTATTTTTTCCCACTATCATACCCTTATTTATTGAATTTCATCCAACTTAATTACTCCACTAACTACAATTAATAAAAGTGTTTTAGTAAATACTATTAATTTTACCATTGAAATCAACACAATTAATCATTTCCTTAATAATCGTGCACAAACCTTAAACGACTAATATTGTGAGACGGAGGAAGTACAACCGAATACTGATCGGTGAATGAAGCTGCAAAAAGGCTATCATTGAATCAAAATCGATAGAGTAAATCAACTCTTAAGAGACGTGGCAATGTAGCAGATTCTTAAAAGACCAATTCGTTAAGTAGGAAAGTCTCACGACTTAAAAACCACATTGGATATTTGGTCTACTTAATGTTAGGCTCGAAACATACTATCCTCATGCTTAAATGTAAGCAAAAAATTCTAAAAGAAAGTTAAGGTACTTGTCTTAAATATGGATCAAATAAATTAATCTTCTTTAACCAACTTTTACTTATATTTGAGATTGAGATATCGAGCAATTTTTATATGAATAGTAAGCTGTGTACCTACAAATCACTTAAAATTGAAGTTACATTAATTATTAAACTTAACTTTGCTTTGTTCAAGTTCATGCATGAATAGGTAAATTTGGTCAATTTTTAAGTCTTCCCCATGATCCCTTGGAAAAGTCATAACTCTCTCTCTCCCTTTCTGAAATAAATGAAAGAGCCTCAAATATGCGTGTATTGGCTTTCACACAATATGAACACGGATACACTATAAATAACAATACCACCACCCTTCTCTCTCATTCATTTCTCAACTCTCCACCAAAAAGCAATAACATTTCAAAGTCCAAACAATTTTTCTGCTACTTCAATAATCCACAAATGAATCAAGATATCGAAGTTACACCATTTTTTCTTTGCCCTATTTCACTACAACTCATGAAGGATCCAGTTACTGTCTCA
>Ga0315914_1007050_pt1 | contig 15713 bp, 9 predicted proteins | sample MpolenodulesMG_FD_203920 | JGI IMG/M metagenome (GOLD analysis project Ga0315914, IMG submission 203920) | Medicago polymorpha root nodule microbial communities from Los Angeles, California, United States - elongated nodules | ecosystem: Host-associated > Plants > Roots > Nodule | place: USA... | reverse complement strand
TCCCCTCCCCTCCTAATTCTCGAACCAAACGGACCCTTAATGTGATCGGCCAAGGAAGTGCTAAACAAGTTGAAACAAAGGAAAATATTGCCATGGTTGCAACAGAGGTGTGCTAAAATTGATTGATAAATCAATTTGGGCTTTTGACCCAAGAGGCTTTATTGACCGAGAGAAAAAGGTGCTTGAGCATCACGGCAATTGGAGAAGATATAGCCGCACAGTGGGATCGCAATTTGGAGGAGAAAGAGAGTTCACGCTTCACGAGACAGGAGAAGGAGAGAAGTGTTGAACAAACAAATCTCAGCCATAAATAAAGAATTGGATCAAACGGATAATATCGACAGAAGAACTCTTACTGATAGCAAAGAGAGTCAATCTGTTCAGAATTAACAGCCGGAAGATTTTGTTTGTATTGTTTTTATTTTTCACATTATTAGGGAGATATGCTAGGGATTTGATAGGAACAACAATTAGTATTTGGATGCTCCATCTTTCTCTATATATCAGAATTGTATTTCCACTTTTCAATTCAATGAGAATAATTTCCATTCACATATTTATGTTCTTCTTTATATGAATTTTACCTTTCTTAACAAGAAGCACATGGGAAGTGGAATGCAACAACGGTACTGATTAAAAAGAGCAAAGCCGGCAACAATGCAATTCGATCAGTTTATTTTCTTTACTATCTTGTTTATTCCTTTTTTCATGTCTAGCTAATTTCCTTTGATTAAGCCAAGATGAATCTATTGTATCTGTGAATCCATGTAGTTTTTGACTCTATTGTTATCAATATAATTCAGTATTTATTCATAATTATTCTTGCTTAATGTTTTTCTTTTTCTTAATATCGTGTGTATGACTATTAACACTAGCTTCTATCGATTGCTTGAATTGAATTTAGGTTTCAATTGACTACTAACCCTAGCTTGTGATTAACTCAACATATGAAACTAGAGATAGGAAGTTGAAAGTTAAGGCTTAGGGTTAACGAACTAGAACATCGCTTCCAAAGTTATTCAATCAATTTAAGAGATTAAAATGTTATAACCTAGAAAAAGGGCTTTGAATCAAGAGATTGATAAAAGCTAATAAGTTAATCCGTTGGAAATGCTGAAATTACATTGAGAACATAGAGACTCTAGCTACCACATGAACCAATAGAGGATTCGAAGGCTTAATCATCTATTTTTCGTATAATTTCCAACCAGTTTTGTTTACTTGCAATTTATTATTTTTAGCACTTAATCCAACTGCCTAGGGCAACCATAATTTCAACACATCCTTAATTTTAAAGTCTTTGCCAAGTAGAAATTGAAACAGTCCCTATGGATACGAACTTATAAATTTTATTACTTCGATGCATTTTTAGTACACTTTCTAAAAGTTTATCACGCACCATCAACAAAGACATGCACCGTCAAGAATCTCACAACTCTCGTTAAACATTCAAGTCTTATTCCCTGTTTTGTTGAATCTTGCCCAAGAAAGAAAACATGATGGGAAATCAAAACTTCTTTTAATTTTGCTGATGCGAGAACCTGGATATCTAGTTTTGAATGTTTTGAAGAATAATATTTAACTGCTAGAAAATCGAGAGAAAGAGAGACCAAGGAATTTCTTTTTTGCTGAAAAAAGAGCAAGGAAAAGGAAAATAAAATATGTGATTTTTCAATATATGTGTCACAATTTTCATATTAAATAGTTTTTGCTTACGAGTAAGGACGGTCTGGAGAATACTAGACTACTCAATGTTGGTATAATACAAATAAATAAACATGTTTCAAAATAAATAATAAATAAATATGCTTTTTTTTTGACAAAAATAAATAAATATGCTTAAAAGTAAGGCTATCCTGCAGGCAGCTTTTGGGCAGTCGTCAATCACTTCAATTTAAACATATCAGAGGCTACTATAAGAAAGTAGAGGCTATAGTTAAACACCGGTCGGGTTCGGTCTTCGACAAAAATAAATCAAGAGAACCGTTTCCGTCCAATTACATTCGTTTGAGACTGATTTTAATGGGATGAAGACCTGTAGACCCGACTCGACCAATTCGAAATCAAATTATTATTACGGGTATTTTGGTTTTTCGATCGGGTGAAATTGATCTGCTCAGCCCTACATTTTATTAATATAATGGATACATTTATAATGAGGTAAAACTAAATTTGCGTAAAAAAAACCACAAGAAAACCAACCTATCTGGGGTAAAACTAAATCTGCAGATTTAGTTTTACCCCAAGTAGGTTGTCCAACCTTCTTGGGGTAAAACTACATCTACTTCATTTTGCCCCAAGAAGGCTGGTCACCAATCATCTCCAATTCAAAGCAACCTCTCGAAATCTTTAAAGATGTCTCTTTTTATGAAAGGTCAAGGATGGAAAAACAACATTGTTGTTGTAGAAGGAAGAGGAGGGAGGAGAGTGAGGAGGAGAGAATGCGAGAAATGGTGTGAGAAGTAGTGAAGAGGATGAAGGTATTTATAGGTGGTTTAGGGTAACATAGGTTGTACACTTAATGAGGTCAAAAAACGTGTAAAAACTTATAAAAAAAAGTTTAAAATCAATTAAATTCCATTGACCACCGCCCAAAAAACGTGTTCTTGGTGCATGAACAACCAGCCAATTTGTGTGAGTTAACTCACGCCACCGACCAAAGGTGCGTGAACTCACGTTGCATGCTTGGGTAGCGTGAGTTAAATCATGCAGGGTAAAAATGTATTTTCAGTTGGGAACGAGCAAAAACTGTTGGGTAAAGAGCAGAATTCTTGTTGTGAGTTATTGTTCATAGCTTCCACCACTTCACAATTGAGGATAACCAAATCTTTTGCTCAAGCTTTAGCCTATTCAGGCAACATTCCTTCGTCGCAACCAGTGACGGACCCAGGAATTTTGCAAAGTGGAGGCACAACACACACATGCACACACACACATATATATATTATATATATTTCATTTTTGAAAGCATAAATATACATCATAGTTGTCCTCTACAATTTTCCATATTTTGAAAACACTGAATGACTTTTTCATTTTCAATACCAACAAAGGTATCTCTATATATAAGCAACTAAACAATTGTTTAACCATTCATCTCTCTGTATAAGTATTTCTCTCTATACTGATATTTTTTTTATTTTTATATTTAAAAAAGGTTGTGATGTTGTGTCAAAGTGTGTGTTTAAATGTAGGCCTAAAGAAAAGTGTTGTGTGGTTTGTGTGGGTCATTTAGTCAACCTTTCAACTATTATTATATATTACTGTATTACTACCACCTAAAAAAATCTCAAAATTTAGTGCAGGCACAAGCCTACATCCTTGTGTACATGCATCTATCCTTGATCGCAGCTGTCTAAACCTTGTTTTAAAGGTGAGCGAATCTCCATCAAAAAATTTGAAGATAAATATTTGGCAGGTGTCCTAGACTATCAAAATATCCTTTACGAGAGGTTCACTCTCTCAAGGGGTTCCTCCTAGGTTCACTCTCTCAAGGGGTTCCTCCTGTGCTGTACTTAAAAGAAAGAATCTTAAGTTTTGGAAAACTAATGGCCCACAGTTTCATTACCTAGAAGTTACTTTGAATGTTTTTTTCAACCTTGGATGATCTAACTGCAATTTGATCTATTAGTTATTGGAATCTCTCTATGGCTTCCTTCGAACTTTTGTTTGGACCGTTGACTTCAATCCTCACATTGTGCAACAAACAATTCCTCAACACATTGATACTCTTTTAACTTGTTGAAATGTAACGATAAAGAGTTATTAGTGGAACCTATTTATAACTTTTGTTAGATGTGCTGGATTAGAGTGATTGAGTACTTATTAGATATTGTTATTAAAAAAATTATAAGTAAGTGATGTGTACACGTGATATCCGGTTAAATACCAAAAAATTGGTATATTGTGGATGCGATAAGGACATTAGTTAAAGAATTTATTAATAGAAACCATGTCTTCAAAATAGTGAGTTTTTACATTTATCTCGGCAATAATTACACAATTTTTTGATGAAAAATTACTAATTTTTAATTTAATCAATGTCCCAAGGACGGACATTCATTAACATTCTCCTTTCAAGAATACAATTAATCAGACTATCACTTTGAAAAAATTAAATAAATTTAACTAATCATTTTGTTCAAAATTATAAATTATTTTGCAACAGAAAGAATCCAAATTATAAGTTTACCCTTTGTAACTTTTTTTTTCATTTATATTAATTTATCTTTTTCATACAAAATTAATCATATTTTATTGTAATTTGTCTGAAATTATCATAGTAGTTTAAAATTTGAGACGAAAGTACTTTTCCTACTGTGTTTGATAGAAGAGATTTTGGAAAGAGAGAGATGCCTACCAGAGAAATAGGAGAGAAAAGACCAAAACCATCATGTTTGGTAGTACATGAGAGAAATAGAGGAGAGAGAGAGATCAAATAGGTGGGTCCCACCACTTTTAGCTCTCTTCGCTCATGTGGGAAGAAAGATGGATGAAGTTCTTTTTGTCCTTGCTTTTCCATTTTTATCCTTGTCTCTATCTCTAGTTTCCTTTTCCAATTCCTACACCTTTACTACATTTCTGGTGGATCAAAACATAGAACTTTGATGAGAAGAATTGGGGTAGCACTTTGGTGATATTGGGGTGCCAATGTCATGTGATATTGACCAACTAAAATATCACAAATGTGTAAAAGGATAAAAAAAATGCTTGTTAGTGAAAGAGAAGAAGGTCATGGTTTTTTGTCATTTTATACACTTGTAACATTGTGGTTGACCAATATCACATGACATTGGCACCCCAATGTCACCAAAGTGCTATTAGACCATAAAAGGATTGACAAAGTTTTTATTAGACCATTTACAATGGTGTTGAAAGCAAGATTCAACATGTGGTGTAGCTGTAATGGTGTGTTGAGAGGTGAGTTGGAGGAGGGAGTCGTTGAGAGCATTCAACATTGTTGAAGCCTGCCACACAGTGCCACGTGTTGAAAATGTGTTGGCCAAAACTGGAGTGTGTAAGCCACTCGCAGACAGCAACGAGTGAAGTTGCAGGGAGCGGAAAGAGAAAGTGCTTTGTGTATAAATGGTTGATTCTGATTGGCTATCTGAATTTTTCTCATTTTAATAATTTGAACTCAATTATTTCATTGTAAATTAAATTTTTTTAATTTTTTTTACCAAAATTCGTGATTTTTTATATTTATAAATAGAGACTTGCTTCATTTGATTTGAACACAGAAAAAAAATCAAATTTTTTAGTTTATAGTATTGCATTTTAAGTTAAGAAAATAAAAATAAATTATTTAAATAAATTTTATTTTTATAAAAAAACTAAAAAATAAATTGTTAAGTGTTTTTTATTTTAATTTAATTATAATCGACAACTGTAATTTTATGTAATTGTAAAAACAAAATATAAAATTAAATAAGAATAAGAAATATAAGGTGGTGGGGTAGAGTGTTGAATGATAAACCATTGGAGAGAGTAAAAATTGAATGAGTGTTAAATAAGAGAGAGAAAATAATATAGAATATTGAGAATTGAAAAAGTGGATGTTGAATGTTGTTGAATGGAAAAACCATTGTAAATGGTCTTAAGTGAACATATTGTTTTTATGAGACTGTCTAACTACTCCTAGGAGAGGGAAATTTCTAAACTGTCCAGGTACGTTTTTTATTGGGCATAAAACTGTCTAGGTACGTTGAACTAGCAAATAAAGTTCCTTATAAATCTTTTTTTTTTTTTGAGGGGTACATTATGTTGTTTCAAAAAAAATCTTCTGAAAGTAGATCAAACAATTTGTTGAAAAAAGAATGTCAGTGTTAGGGGAATTGGTGGAACCAACTTTTTTATAATAAAAAAAAATTGTAAAACAAAAAACCATTCTTTTAAATATGATTATTTTCAACTAAGCAATTGAGTTTAATAGTTGATGAGTTTCACAAATGACAAATCATTTAGGTCATTAAGTTCGATTTTTAAGTCGAACAAATTTTGGTTAAATTATTCTTATTTTACAATCAAACTCTTGATTACTAAATCTCCTTTTATCTCGCAGCATTAATAAAAAAAAATGTAATTATTCCTTTTTTAACAAAAAAATCCATAAAATGGTGCAAACAATCTCTTTATTTATCTATGTAATTAACAAAGTTGCTAATTTTAAAATAGTTAAAGAATGTCTAAATATGATAGAAAAATCCATAAATAAACAGAGATTGCGAAAGAATGTCCAAATACATTGAACGTGCCAATCATTTTATTTACAACGTTCTAGAATGTTTTTAATACATTAATAAATAAATATATAAATCGATAAATAATGTTCAACCAATTAGAATCGAATCTAGAAAATATTAATAGAGGATGAAAGAGGAAAAAATTCTCTTTTAAATATTAATCTAGTAAATGTTAATTTATAGATATAAGAAGTAAGAGTACGGTTAAACCATAATTTACGAGTGTATCATATAAGCTCCCTTTTAAATATTATCCAAAATGTTTAAGGCCAAAACAAGCTACAGGTGGGGGTCGAACCATCAAAGAAAGCACTTCACACCAACCCCACGTTAGATAGAAAGTGAGGGAAGTCAGTCACGAAGGAGACAAGAGGAGTGCTAAAGTAAAGCCACCAACTCCTTTGCTTTGAAATCAAGATTCCATATATGATTAATAACCATTGTGATTAAGACGCATCATCATTTACTCCATCCGTCCCGTAATAGATAACCTATTTAAAAAAATTCAATTTTGACCTAACTTACTTTGGCCGTATTTTTCTACTAATATACAAAGATAAATAATATCATATAAGATGTCGTTAGATTCGTCTCGATGAGTATTTTTAAAATATCAAATTTTCATAATTTTTTCTAATATATTATTCAAGATATTTAAGCTCAAAGTTATGCATTGACATGCGTAATAAGGTCAACTGTGTCAAGTATTACGAGACGAAGGAAGTATCTTTGTCCAGTCTAACATCAAAATTTCTTGCATTCGCATATTAAGATAATAATATCATAGGGGATCAAGATGCGAAGGATTTAAGTTCTTTTTTTTAATTCTTAAAAAAAAAGGTTTTTGTATTTTAAATTATACAATTAAAACTAAAATCTACTTTTTTTTTATATGATCTAATTAAGATTGGACGATCATTGTTATTCCAAATGCGTGAATGTCAAATCAATTAATGCATGTAATCTTGGTTAATCATGTATAATCTCCTTTAATATAAGGATAATGGTACATCAAACGAACCAAATTATCCCCAAGCCATTGCGAATGAATGTCATTGGCTATATAGAAGCGCAAGCAGGTTTTATTCCATAAAACATGAGATTTAATGATGTTATCAAATTTGTTAAACACGCTATGTGAACAATTCCCTATATGTATCTTTGCTTGATATAGCACGGCTTTCAATATAATTCTTTTGACTTCTTCAAAAAGAATAATTTACAAGCTTTGTTTTTTTGTTACGATAATAAATATTCTACCGATCCGTAGTAAAATATAAAGAAAAATAGGAATACACTACTTTCTTTCTTTGACTCCCTAAGAAATATTATTTTCTCCCTCAAAACTAATTTACGTCGATAATGCATCATCATTAAAGAAAACATACTCCTTATTTTTCGATAAACAATGAAAGCAATGTCTTTGTCTTTTTTTTTTACAAGATGTCCTTGTCATTTTTAAAAATGTTGAATGCATTTAAAAAAACTATAGAAAATGGTAAGATAAATTATGTATTTCTCGGTCTTAATATTTCTTTTTAAATGACCATGATATGGAGTTTTCACCACTGCGTAACAATGACTAATCAATTGGAGGTACATAAGATGAGTTCTCTCTTTTCAACCGATTTTTTTTCCATATATATGAATATGAATCGAACTCTGATCACTACTTAAGGGTTCAAGTCCCTTACCACCGAACCAATCTATCGTTGGTTTCTCTTATATATTTTTTAATATTTAAAGTGAAAATAAAAAGAAAAGTATGTAAATGCATTTATATCTAAATAAGTACTCCAATGTAACAATGAGTAAAAAATTGTTAAAGAAAAATGACGTTTTTTCTAAACAAAGAAAAATGATGTATTTAGTCATAAAACAGGAGTAAATACATGAGCTTTTTTCAAGGGACATAAGTTAAATAAGGGTATATTTGTAATTCAAATCGGATAATTTTGCCTATAATTAGAGGGCTGGTAAGACAAGGGAAAACAACAAAAATTCAAAAGCAGTTTGGAAAGGATCGAAAGTAAACAAGGAGCATCCATGGCTGAGAAAAGCAAGATTTTGTTCATCGGAGGAACAGGTTACATCGGAAAACATATAGTAGAAGCAAGTGCAAAAGCTGGACATCCCACTTTTGCATTGGTCCGAGAATCCACCCTCGCTGATCCTGCCAAGGCTAATCTCCTCAATAATTTCAAAACTTTAGGCGTCAATTTGGTCCCTGTACGTAATATATTCCTCCTTCCACTTTTTTTAATGAATTTGATTTCAGATCATGTAACATGTTTATACTAAATGATATGAATATGTAACAGAGAGTGATCCTTTAGCTAGAAATATTAACTCGTATATATCGAGTTCGTATAATAATATTAAGTTTGAAATGGTACTTAATTATTGCAGGGGGATCTGTATGATCATGAGAACTTGGTGAAAGCAATCAAGCAGGTAGATGTGGTCATATCTACGGTAGGCCACGCTCAGATTGAGGATCAAGTGAAGATTATCGCTGCAATTAAGGAGGCTGGTAACGTTAAGGTTGTCATTTTTATTCTCTATTATATAATTCTGGACACTTTCTTTGAAAGTTTTAGTGCCTTTTACCCTTTTTTTCTCTTCTGGTTTTGCTTCTTTTAATCTAACGAATAAACGAGTGGAATAGAAACATGCGAGAGGAGTAGATCCCATTTAGTCATGATCCAAATGAAAAATATTTATGCGCATACAAATAAAGAATTAAAAGATAAACAATATAATCACATCATTTTTTATTATTTAATTATTTTATCTTTAATTTTTTTCATTTATGTGTATTTAAATATTTTTTATTTGAGGTTGTGATGAATAAAGACTTGCTCATGTAACACCACACAAAAGTGGACAGTCACAATCATGGTGGGAGTGGGATCTGGCAATTTGGACTTTGACACATGACCTTGACAAACATTTTCATATACTCAATGAATAGTTTTTTTTTTTCTTTTCTTCTAAGGAATTGTCAATAAATAGTTAGTACTACTACGGAGCACCAACTAATATTCTGATTATATTTTCAATCAATAGCTAATAATTAATTGTTAAATTAATGTTTTTTTTTCTTTCACATACTCAAACTTTGTGCTCAAACGAATTGAGTTGCCGAACCCTAAAACACTCTCAAATTAAACTCTTGTTGGTTGGAATTTTAACATTGGAATAACATATGTTGTCCGCAGAGATTTTTTCCTTCGGAATTTGGGAATGACGTTGATCGTGTCCATGCGGTAGATCCAGCAAAATCTGCATTTGAAGCGAAAGCCAAACTTCGACGTGCTATTGAAGCGGAAGGCATACCCTATACATATGTGTCTAGCAACTACTTTGCTGGCTATTTTCTCCCCACATTAGCTCAGCCGGGACAATTCGCCCCACCTCCTCCAAAAGACAAAGTCGTCATATATGGCGATGGAAATCCCAAAGGTAATACACTTACATGTCGGCACCGGTAATGATTCAAGAATGTGAATTAATTGAATATAATCATATGTCTCAATGTCCGAAACCAGACATGTCTTCCTTGACGCTTATGTGGTGCATTTTGAACTTCAATTCAAAATAAGTAGTCTAGTAGAAGCAATATTACTATTATTCATTGTATTTATGTTGTAATTTAACTTGCATATTTCTTTAATATGTACAGCGGTGTTCAACAAGGAAGATGACATTGGAACATTCACCATTAGAGCTGTAGATGATCCAAGGACATTGAATAAGATTCTCTACATAAAGCCCCCAAAGAACATTTACTCATTCAACGAGCTTGTAGCCTTGTGGGAGAAGAAGATTGGGAAGACCCTCGAAAAAACTTTTCTTCCAGAGGATAAACTTCTCAAGGATATTGAAGAGGCTCCTCTTCCAATCAACGTGGTATTATCTATCAACCACTCGGTGTTTGTGAAAGGTGACCACACAAACTTTGTGATTGAGCCTTCTTTTGGGGTTGAGGCTTATGAGTTGTACCCAGATGTCAAGTACACAACTGTGGAGGAATACCTTGATCAGTTTGTTTGAAGAATTAAGAGAATCTATATATCATATCAATCAATGATAATATGAGTTGTTTGTTACTTTGGAGTCGGACGCGGAAGTGTTCTGCCTCTCCTACTTGTTGCTTCTTATTTCATTTGCTATGTAAACTTGTTCATGCTTAGTACCCAAGTAATATCAAAAAAAAAAGGTTGTGTATTTTGTCAAAACGTTCATGTGAGTTTGTTACTTTGTAGAATATGTTACTTCGGGCTGAAAAATGATGAATTCTTGCGATGTTCTTTGATCTTTCTCTGCTTTGACGCCGTGCTTAATCAAACTATGAGCATTGAGCAGGGAAAAATTGAACAAATAGAATTTAGGGGCTGATAATTAAATTATAAAGTTTGTAAATTAGCTTCTTTGATGACATTATTGTTGTTATAAATTATATACATTGGAGTAAATGTAATTTTTCGCTTTCCAAATGTCAAAAAGTGACATGAAAAACCTTCTAAATTTCTAATCACAACCCTATGAAAATGTTTGGGCCACATCTTTAGCTAGTTTTCACTTATTTATCGATATGTCTGATTTAATCTAACATTTTATTGGTAATGATATGAGACAGTTCTTTCTTCTAAAAAATTCATGAAAATGGTTGTTTATTTATTATAATAAAATGGTATTATAGTAATTTCAAGTGTACAAATTCTAATAATTCCCTTAACAAAAACTTTCTAATAATTGAAAGAAATAGAAAAAAGAAAACTTGCATCTACAATGGGAATACTGAAATAGGTTAGTGACCGATGGCACGTCCCATCTATCACTTACAATATTAGACAGGTTTATGTAGTATTTTTGTTTTTTCTTGTTGGATAAAAAAGACAGGTGTATGGATGTGAAATGAGTGTATAGAAATTAACTAGTGTATAGTTATCATGATTCCAATCAATAAATTAAAATGATATTTGAATATTTCATACATCTTTTCTTATTTTATTTCTATCTCTTTTCTATCACTCTATTTTTCCTTTTGTTTGAAGGTGTATACACAGTCTAATGGAGCGTAGACTTAAACATTTTTCATAAATTAAAAACTTGAGTGAGATGGCGGAGAAGAGCAGGATACTGATAATCGGAGGGACTGGCTACATCGGTAAACATACAGTGGAAGCAAGTGTAAAGGCTGGACATGACACTTTTGCTTTGGTTAGGGAATCAACCATGGCTGACCCCACCAAGGCTAAGCTCCTCCACAGTTTCATGACTATGGGTGTTAATTTGGTCCATGTAAAATTTCAAACACCCCCTCTTAATTTACATTATATTATTATATGATGAACATCCAGGCATATTACTATATTAGAGTTTGAAATGTGAATGGCAGGGGGATCTCTACGATAATGAGAGCTTGGTGAAAGCAATGAAGCAGGTAGACGTGGTTATATCTGCACTCAGTCACACACATGCTGCTGATCAGGTTAAAATCATCGCTGCCATTAAAGAGGCTGGTAGTAATGTTAAGGTTATCCTTATCCTCTTCTTCTTTTGCATATTTTTGTTTTTACTTTTTACTCTATATTCTTAATTTACATGCTTTAAATATCTCCTCTCTCAAACCAGAATAAAATCTTTGAATATCTATTTTGGCTTCTTCTAGGGTGTGCTTTTCCAAAGACATTGTTTAAACTATTTAAAGAATCTAACAAACTTTGAATATCTCTTCTCTCTAGAGATTTTTCCCTTCAGAATTTGGGAACGACGTGGATCGTGTCCATGCCGTTGAGCCAGCAAAATCTGTATTCGCCGTGAAAGCACAAATTCGTCGTATGATTGAAGCTGAAGGCATACCCTATACATATGTATCTACCAACTCTTTTGCTGGCTATTTTGTACCAACATTTGTCCAACCTGGAGCTACTGGTCCACCAAGAGACAAAGTCATTATCTTGGGTGATGGCAATAAAAAAGGTGACATTAACCACTACTTTTACGCTTGGTGGTTTAGTTCATGCATTTTGGTCTAGTAGCTGCATAATCCAGTATGTGCCTTCCTCACTGTATTTTAATTTGCATTTTTGTGTTGAATATGTGTAGCTGTCTTCAACAAGGAAGAAGACATTGGAACCTACACTATTAAAGCTGTGGATGACCCAAGGACATTGAACAAAATTCTTTACCTCAGACCCCCCAAGAACATTTACTCATTCAACGATGTTGTCGCCTTGTGGGAGAAGAAGATTGGGAAGACCCTTGAAAAAATTTATGTACTAGAGGATAGACTTCTCAGGGATATTGAAGGTTGGTATATATAATTATCTTACACAAATGTTGAATCTTATTAGAATTTGAAGACAATTTTATAAAAAGGGAGAATAAAATTTATGAAGAGGGTCTAATGTCTATATTTAAATATGGAAGTGTTAATAAGCGATTTGTTTACTTGTTATTGCAGAGACACCTTTTCCAAACAATGTAGGATTAGCAATCTGTCACTCAGTGTTTGTGAAAGGTGACCACACCAACTTTGAGATTGAGCCTTCTTTTGGGGTTGAGGCTTCTGCTTTATATCCGGAAGTCAACTACACCACTCTGGAGGAATGCCTTGATCACTTCATTTGAGAATTACAATTATAAATTTGAAGATATCAGAGAGATGTGCGCTATGCTCTTGTAATTATTAATAATCGAATAATTTAATAATCTGATTGATTTTGTAGCTTAAGAGAGTTTGACACCGCAACTGCTCCACTCCACCTCTGTTGCTTATTGCTTCTTATTTGCTATGTAAATCTATTAATGTCTTAGCGCACCAAGTTTCTTTTTGGTAAAGATTGTCTTACGAATAATGGCAATTGCTCGGAATATTGTGTAATATGTCTTCCTCAGTATGTTACTACTGACTATTTCAAAATGATACGATGCTTGAGTTTTGGTAGTTTCCAATTCCTGCTACTGCTTTTGTTCTGTTTTACCTTCTTGCTCAAGGCAAATGAAAGAAGTGGAAAAGAAAGACTACCATCATGCTATTATAGTATACTGTTATTTATTCATAGCTATATACATACACAAAATTTTAACAACTACTAATCTGCAATGGGATTACATTTCTAAGTAGTTATTCCCTGATTTTCTCTTTTAATTTTACTTTAACAATGGAAGATACTATATAATTCACGCCAATCGGTCCATATCAATTCAGACTTATGGTATGGACAAATATGACATATTTACTAGTATTTGTGAACTGATACTATTATTCTTACCGTTTGATTTTGGTGTTGTTTCACTAAACTCAAGTACTCAATGTATCTTGTTTGACTTGGACTTGTACTTTGGAAGCATCATCGGTGGTATTGTGATCGCTGCTTATAAGATCAGTGTGATTATGATGCGATTGTGATGGAGTTGGCAATGGTAATAATGATACGGTTGCAGCTGGTGCTGGGGCAAGTTCCTCCTCTACAACCACCGACTTGGCAGGTGGCGGTGCTGTTCTTATGATGTTACTCTGTGCGTGCCCGATCATTCTTCTTACCTTCATTGTCTCTGTTATATTTCCTGCAAAGTAGGACACAGAGATTAATTAGACACAAGCCTGATTAAAGAGCAAATTAATTGTATCAATTTTGGTGAACAAGGAGTGTTAGTAGTTTAGAAGATTCTTTACCATTTGATTCAAGGTCGGCTTTTGAATTCTCGGACAAGAAAATAAGTGTTGGTGTGATTATTGTAAGAAAAGCCCAGAAGACAAATGTTGGAATTAGAGTTCTTTCTCTCATCATCATCTCACTGGAAATTAAACTATAACAATTAATATCATGCACCTCCTAATTAAAGGTTATAGTAGTAATACATGACATGACTTTTCGGGGGCGAGGCAGAAGCAGAGGACGAAAGGCGTGGAATATGATGTTTTTTGGGCTAAAATTCAAGAGATTAGTTGGCCATGTTTAAACACAACTGCTATCAAGATCAAGATAGATAGAATAATAGCAACTGCTACTCAATTTGAGTGTTTTTTATTATAATATAAACTAGAGTCAAGTTTTGACAACCAAACTTTTGATTTGGTTTATCGGTTGTTGGATGGTTGTTATATATAGTCATTCATATTTGTTTGATCTGGCTAGCTTGCTGTATATATATATATATGGATTATTTACTAAGAAGTCAGATTATGTGGTGGCAATATAGGCTGGCATGAAACACTACACATAAACATATAGTATTGATAATTATTGATAATAATTTAAGAAAATAGAAGTAATTGAATGCAACTAAATATGTAGATGTAATGTCAAACATCAAACAAGTTTTTAGTTTGAACTGTGAAAACTCCATAGATCATTTGAGACTTATTCTATTTATTCTACTGATGATTATTTATTCTACTAATGATTATCTGTGACAATACTCACAACCTTTCTTATTGATGTTTACTTTCCAACACCTAAACCATGCTGCAGTATTTTTATTTCCAACACCTAAACAATGCTGCAGTATTTTTATAATCACCAAATTTCTCATTCTTTCAAAAACAAAAACAAAAACTTAGTTTTCATGACCGTTAATTAGAAGGTATAAACAAAGCATTACTTAGGTCAAAAGGGCTAAAATAAATATGCAACTGAATTATCAAAAACAAAAATCAGCAATTGTATGAATATAATAATATTGATATGGTTAAGAAATCACATTCTGACATTCAACTGAGCTATTGAATAACCTTATGCAGCAGCGCTTATAGAAAAAGGAAAGAAGATATATCGAAAGAATCTTTAAATAGAATATGCATGTTTCACCCTATGTCCGCATAATTTATGCTGGGGTCGGGATTCGAACCTTGGACACCCCACTTCTTTACATTTAATTGTGTGAGATCTAGCCTCTAGAAAAAAAAATATGAATGTGATTATTCTTATGTACGTCTGTTAATATTTGGAGGAGCCAAAATTTATTCTAGGAGCGTAAAATTGATTTTAAATTTTTTATCGCTCTCAAACAAAATAATTTGACTTCATAATTGATCATGATTTGAAGCTAAAAATTAGAGCTTTTGATTTTAAAATTTATTTTACACACAAAATTATTGTTCAAGTCACATTTAAATAAAATAAAATAAATGATAGTTCTATAATGATTTTGTGACAACTTTTAAATAATTCTTTCTCATACGCGTATTTTGTTCTTACCCTATATCTTTCTTTTTCTCTCAATTGTTTTAAGTTGTCACAAAATAGGTATGTCATTACTTTTAACAAGAATCAATCTGGGGGTGTATTGGATCATGATTCTAAGGGATTTTAAAAGACTTTTTTATCATAAAAAAGTCTTGTGGTATTCAATCAAGACTCTTTTCAATTTAAAAAAAGTCTTGTGTTATTCAATCAAGATTCTTTGTCATTTAAAAAAAGTCTTGTGGTATTCAATCAAGACTCTTAATCACTTAAA
>Ga0315914_1007046_pt1 | contig 15719 bp, 9 predicted proteins | sample MpolenodulesMG_FD_203920 | JGI IMG/M metagenome (GOLD analysis project Ga0315914, IMG submission 203920) | Medicago polymorpha root nodule microbial communities from Los Angeles, California, United States - elongated nodules | ecosystem: Host-associated > Plants > Roots > Nodule | place: USA... | reverse complement strand
CTCTACATGTTCCCTCTTTTAATTTAAATAAATCTGAACCACTTATTTAATCTATTGGTGTTTTTCTCGTGGTTCACCGGTGAGGGACCTAATTGGACCCTCACCCTAGAATCCACCAAGTTCTTAAGTTTGAATTCAGTCTTGGGCATGCAACGACATTAAATTTTTTATAGAGTTTACCAATCATTTGATTCTTACAAGGATCAAGAAATTAGTCTTAACAATTGCTCGCGAAAGATACTAAGTTTTAAAAAAAATCCCTAACAAGTGTAAATAATAATTTGTGATTAATTTATTTTATATTGATGGTGCATGCAAATTGAATTGAATTTTTATATATCGATAGTCTTTTTTTTTTTTTACACATGCCTAGCTATGCTGGTCATCGTATTCATGAAGAGAAAAAATTAATATGGTGAACTGATTTTAAGATATAATGTTTAAATACAAGAATGAAAATGATAAGTGGTGACGGAAAAATATGACACGATAACAATACCATATTTTATACGGGTAGCATTTTGGCATTTCAATCTTAAAGCAGGGGCAATTTCATAATTATCGTTGAAGTATAGGGGCATAATTGGGTTTTCAAGTGAAATCTGGGTAATTTTGTGAATTGATATCTCATTTTTTTTCTCTCCCCCCTCTCGATAGAATTTAACCCGTCAATCTAGATTGAATATGCTATTTTATAACTTGTATCGGCGGTTTTTGGCCAGTTTTAATTTTATATTAGTGTTGGATAGAATTTAACCCATCAATCTAGGTTGGATATGCTAATTTGTAACTTGTATTAGTGGATTTTGGCCAGTTTTATCTTGTATTTGATACTTTGTTCTTCTTCTTGTTAGACACACCTTATGTTTGATAGGGATTTTTTAAATATATTTTGTCTTTGATTGCTTAAAAAAATCAGTAGCAATACAATCCGACAACAAATCAAATACTTGAAGATTAACCATATATATAACCGTCCCTAAATAAATATTCATGTCATGGGCTACCTTATTGGCCTTCCTTCTATACAATTCAACTAACGAGTTTGAACATAAATGATGAAATCATAGATAGACAAATCCAAACATAAATTATTAAAGTTATCCACTACTGATTTTGCATAAAATATGACACTGTTAAGCCTCAATTCACCAATCTATTTTGATAGTTTACACTAACCAAAGGTCTCTCCTTCCTTGACTTAAAGAGATGGAGCAAAAAGAGTGTTTTAATCTCGACAAAGTTATCCTCATAATCTCTAACACATATTGATACCAATTACCAACGTTGTTATTCAAGAGAGCTGCATTCACGTTACATTTTAATAATGGAATGCTTCTTTAAATGAACTATACTAGGATGATAAGCTGCATTTCATTTCAATTTTTTCCTACATTGTTACAGAAGTAATACTTAGGGTGCGTTTGAATCTATTTTTGTAGGTCTAAAATTTCAAAATTATTAATGTAATTATTTTTATATGTAACTACCGCAATATTATGCGACATCGAACGAGTCTTTTATTAGTTCTAATCAAAAGAATAAAATATAAAATTGATGTACCTGCAAATGATTATCAACCGCATCAAAGGATGGTGGGAGCAGAGTTCATCCATATTATCAATATTGCATTTTCAAAATTAGATTTAAACCACTAAATTGAAAGATATTTTTATCTTTTTATCCGAGTGTTCTCGATTATCTCTTGTGAAAATTTGTGTCAAAATAACTTAAAATTTAGTCATTGATCGTTGAATGTGTAATGCGTAATTATAATAGTTTTTTAATGTATAAAAAGTTCAAAATATTCGTTGATATTAAAATATTTCATTAATATTATCATAGTAGTTCTTCGATATGATTATTTATGATCATATCAGTTATTACAAGTATTTACCTATCATCATTTTAATTCACGTATGAAAAGAGTTATTGTGAACATCAAGAGATTATTTCAACGTTAGACTATTTTAACTAACAGAGTACACAATATTTTAAAATTTTGATACATTGAAAAGACTATATTTTTTTTTTAAAGAATGGACTAAAATGACTATTATGTCTTAAAATAATACAATAAAATCATTAGTCACTTTTTAATTGATTGATAGCGAGAGGGAGAGACAGAAGTGTTCCCGCCAGTGTACTTAGATACTTCGTCACAACTTCTCCGCTTCCGACACACTTCAATCCACCGTGAGTTCTTTTTTCATTACTTCTTCTATTCCCTTTTGCTTCATTAATTCATATTAGTTTTGCTAATTTCTGAAACCCCAAGTTTTAGAATTTCATTTGTCCTAGTTATTATGAACCCTAATTTGTTTTTCGGAATAACCCTATTTGAATTTTCCAATTGCTTGTTTTAGGGTTTTAGAATTGGGAATTGGAAAATTGCTTTGTAAGTATGTGTTGTGCTAAGCCAAATTTGTTTCAGAATTGTTTATGAATTATGATAAGCCAAATTTAGACATTGACTTTGTTTTTTATGATGTGAATGTCGATGAATTATGCTTGGTTTGGTTAATCAATCACTATTTCGGGGTTATTTATTCACTATTTGAGAAAATGACATAATTCAGTGTAATCATATGTGTTGGTGTCTTGTCGGTGTCTGTGTCGGATACTGACATGTGACGAACACATCTCAAATCAGAAGTGTTGGTGCTATGGTCTTTTCCCATTTCATTTTATTTTTGTACCGTGTTCTTTCTGAATTTGAAAACCAAATTTGAAATTTATCATAACAATGCTTGCAGGATGGCGAACAATGTCGAAGATTTCTCCCAATTCGGAATTTCTAAAGAGGTGTGTTCAATCTTCCTTTGAAAAAGTCACAATCTTTTTTTGCGAACAAGGGTATTTGATTGTTTGATTTGATTTTGATTTGATTTTGATTTGTATTTTAGGAAAAGGATAAGCTTGTTGGAGAGGTTATCCGATACATGCTGTTCAAAACCCATCAAAACTCGGGGTGCCCAATTAAGAGAGAGGAACTCACTCAGCTTATTACGAAGAATTATCATCAGCGGAACCTTCCTACTTTTGTCATCAATGAGGCTAAGGACAAGCTTGCCGCCGTGTTTGGCTATGAAATGAGAGAGCTTTCAAGGTCTGTCCCGTCATCAAAATCTCAGACACGCGCTTCACAAAGTGAGTTTTTCTCTTGCTCAGTTTATGCACATAATTATGTAACAATCTGAATTTCTTAGTCTGTTGATTTCAGTTTTGTCAATGTTTTATTAATGGGACATTGCTTTAGCATTATGAGGTATATTATATGAACAATTGATATGCTTTGTGATTTAAGTTTTTAGGTAATGTAAAACCTTATTAAAACTAATAACATGTAAGAGAGTAAAAGAAAAATCAGGAGTCATGGTTTTTGATCAAGCAGGGATCATATCCGATAAAAAAAGTACATGTTGGTTACCGTTGCTCTATGCTAGCTAAGGATGAAAGTTTTGTGAATGCTAGTAATAAATAAGTTTATAGATCAAAAAGCAAGTGATAGAGACAAGTAACAAAATTCAGAGGTCTTACTAAAGCAAATTTGGTGAGCGCTGCTATACAGCACGAGGGATTTAACGCATGAAAATTGAAATTACATGACTTGTTCCTCAGCAAGAAATTTACTTTATTAATGTATTTCTTGCTAGTTTGTTGATGCTTTTGTATATAGTATATGTTAAAAAAACCATGTTACCAAAGAAATAGCATACATACATAATCCACCGTTCTATATGACATTCGTGAGGCAAGACATAGACAAAATTTGATTTGGAGAAACACCATCCAATGAGGTGTTTTTGTGATTTCTCATGGGTTACATCCAGCAGATTTGAAGTGAATGAGTAAATGTGTTCTACGTTGCTTTTTACTTGTAAAGATATGTTTGCATTCCTTAGAGTTTTTCAACTGTGTTTTCCTTGTTTCCATTTACTTTTTCTCTCATTATAAGCTTATGACATGTGATCTTTCAGGTAGTGCGGATGCCAAATCATATATTCTCATTAGTCGACTTCCTTCTGATTTATATGAAAAATATGTTGTGGATGCGAATTCAGCGTACATGTCTGGTTTCACGTTTGTCATAATTAGTATTGTACATCTTGCTGGTGGCAAAATTCCAGAAGGTATAGTTTAAGTTGTATAAAGCTATAATTATCTTATGCACTTGTTGAACTTGTGGAAATCAAATTTTGCTAGGTTAAGGTCTCTCGATGAATGCAATAAATATAACTATACAAGGTTCTGATATTTAAAATTTCAAGGGTAATTGAGATCTGTGATGCTGCCATTTTAACATAATGGAACTTGATATGGTTGGATATTGCAGAAAGTCTGTGGAGCCAATTGAATAGGATGAGTTTGAGTGACACTGAAGCACATCATCCTGTCCTTGGAAACATTAAACAAACATTGGAACTTCTTGTTCAGCAAAGGTGGAATTAAATTACAAGATTCATTGCATTCTGTGACAATAGTTTCCCTAAAAAAACAATGAACAATGAAGTAATTCATAATTCATCTTTTTCTGTGTAGGTATTTACAGAAGGACAAAATTCATGGTCCTGAAGGCAATATCATATATTATGAGCTTGCTGAGAGAGCTTCAGATGGACCCATCAATAACAAGGTCAAAGAATATATATCTCAGGTAGTGTTTTGAAAAGTAAATTATGCAAGTTTTGTTTTTTTGGCAGACAATTATGCACGTTTTATGTCCAGTTCTTTTTTTTTTCTTTTTCTTCTTCATATTCATTGGGATAAATACCTATGTCCAATCTTTATTACTTTTAGTGGAGGTCTAGCCTAGCATTGATGAATGTTTTCTATTTAGTTTATTAAGTTGTTGCCGAACACTATTGTCTGTATTGAAAAAATAGCTGAAGCGAATAGAACACCGAATGTTCAGGATTGCTATTTAATACACCAGAAGTTCTAAAATTTCATATACTGTCTCCGAAGTAGCAGTGCAGTGGTATAGTTTACCAGAAGTTATAAAATTTGATTTATAGTATAAAATAAGCAAAACCGAAGGAATATGTCTAACTCGTGTTGTGTTGAATGATGTTATAACTTATTCTTCATTAATAAAAATACTGACTTGTGTTTTGAATTTTAATACGATTGTTACTTATATTTTTTCTGAAACATTGCTTCTCTTGCAGATTATGAGGGACACTGCCTAATCATTTGCTAGCTCTTCAATGTCTCAATTGTGATATAATTATGCTTCTAGAGGTAAATGGAGAGATACTAACTGGGTTTTAATTTAAGGTTTAAGCTCTGCAAGAATATCAAATCTACAATCTGTCTTCAGCAAATTCTGCTAAAACTGGATGTATAAATATTAGTAATATGTAATGGGCACAAGGTTTTTTACAGATTGAAGAAAATTAGCCAAAGCAGATTTTTTCTTGGCATTTTGGAGGGTATTTGGTCCAATTTTCCTACTATTTGGAGTTATGTACTTTTGAGTTTGTCTCGTTTAGATGTAATCAGTAGCATAATCATACACTAAACAAGTTGAGATGGAATTGTTGACTAGTAGTTTTACTTGTATCCTTCTTTGAAACTTCAACTTTATTTATGTGGTTAAGCTAGACTTTCACGTCTTGTATTTTACTCAACTCATTAACAAAACCTATATGACCATTCAACCCTTTATTTTCCTCCCAATTTAGACTAGTGAATGCATCATTGGAATAAAAAAACCTATGATTTATGATAAAATTCTTAAAGCTGATGTGATGTGTCCGTCTAAATGAGTCAACCAACTCATTGATTCATGGTTGGAGATGGTCTAATTTTCAAATAAATACTCCCTACTTGGTCTAATTTAGACTAAATATGTGGACTTTTTACTTATACTTGAGACTGCATGGAGTAATTTTTTTTACAATGACATTGGATAAAATTTATGTGACTGTCATTATATGATGTGACCCTTTTTAGTGTTTGGTCGAATTTGTATTGAAAGTAGTTGATCTTGGAAATAATTTTAGAGTAGTGATATATGTACAACCATTTATGACAACTTTGATGACAACTTCCATTTTCTCTCTTTTCATTGATTCAAAATAATAGAGGGAGAAAAAGGAAGAAAGAGAATAAGAAGAAAATGTGAGTATGAGAGAGAAAGTTGTCAAAAAGTTGTAATAAAATGGTTGTATAAATATCATTTCTCTAACTTTGATTAGTACAGGTAGGCATATTAAATAACATTTTTATAGAATGAGAGAAAGTAGTACTACGAAATTCTTTTGCTTTATTTATTGAAGAAATACAGATGGTACAAAACCTCAACATCATCACATATATTTTGTACATAAACACCCAACCAAATTCACCCAAAACACCACTCAAAACCGACACTACCACACACATGTAATTAAACAACCATATCATAAACTTCAATTATTATTCTCATGACACGACCCAACCAAGATTAAACCAAGTATACTTTTACTTAGTAATCAGGATTTGCCAAAACGTAACCCTCAATGGCCTTGATAAGTCCAGTTCCTTTGGCCTTAGTCTCATCACGCACTGCATCAGATAGAACTGCATCACCTTTGGTGTGGTATTTCACTGTAATCTTTACAATGGATCCACCATCAGATCCAGCCACAATACTTGTCACAAATTCAACTTTCTCTAAACTTTCATCCAACCCTGTTCCTCCTACTAAGCTGTAGTTGTATCCCAAGTTTGCCTCATCTACTGCATCTAATTTGTGTAGCACAAAGTTGGTTTTGCCATCTGCAACACAACCATTATAATTATTTATATAATTCTTTTTTCGATATAAGTAAAGTTTGACTAAAACCTGTTTCGGTTAAAGATCAATTTGAACTTTACAGAGTATCATTAATCACTTGAATAATTTTTTTTGAAGGTATATAACTATTAGACATACCCATAGAACGAGCTTATGTATTGTCTCCTTCATTTCTCAAGATTCTATTTTAAAAATAAAGGTATAACATAAGTGGTTTGCTTTTCTTTTTTCTTTTCCCACACTTAAAAATACCTCTTTTTTTTTTTTTATAATGAATTTAACTTACTTTCCTTCGGTATAATGAATTTAACTTACTTATTTGTGAATCATTTAATCAATTTATTTAATCAATCGCAACTCTTCAATTTGTCACATCATGTTTGTCAATTTTTAAATAAAAGGTAGTTATACAATTCTTTGTTGTGCCGACAAACTTTGATCGGTTGTCGATGTAAAACAATTTTACGCATACACTATGTATCATTTGATCTCAAGTATTATATATTTGTCCATAGTATATGATTTTAATTACCTTCAACAATGGATAGCTTCTTAATGGTTCCGGGTCCTCCATTTCCTTCAACAATTTCAACACTTTGGGCAGCAGAAATCACCTTTGGGACGATTTCATCAGCATCTTTTGCAAGAGCTTTGTATAGTTTAGCTGGAGCCACGGTTGAGACATGTTCATCATTGAAAGTAAAAACACCCATGATATATGTCAAGATAAAAAGGATTAATATGCAAGAAGAAAATGAAAGGAGAAGTATATAATAAAAATACAACTAGTATATAACTTGTGATGCAGTTTATGACATGGTGAGGGATGCTATTTATAGAACTTGGGTAGGACCTACCTTGTTTGGAAATCTCATTGTTTAGCTCAAGTAGCCATATTTAAATATTTATTTATTAGGTCATTCCTCTTTGTATTTGGACAATCGTGAATTGGGTTGCGAAAAACAAAATGAATTAGTATAGCACTCCATGACTCAAAAGTGTGATTGAATAAAAGAAATTAAAATAATGTTAACAACACCCTCTTCAATATATATTTTTAACATTCTATTTATCGGTTAAAATTTGTGTGTTATAAATTAAATTATATGAAATCCACGTGATTTATGAAGATATATATGTATTTTAATCAATAAAAAAACTTGCAAAAAGGTATATAAAGTGTGTTGCTAACATTCCTCTGAATTCTTTTAGAAAAAACCCTCCTCTAAAGTTACTTACTAGTAGTAACTTTAGTTGAGTATATCAATATTTTCGCAATTGAAAATTATAGCAATGGTGTCATGGAGGGTCCTAAAATTCATTAAATAGTAATACTTTAGTACTTTAAAGTGTATTATGTAACTTAATTAGTCGTTATTTTAAACTTTAACACCACATTATTAAAAGTTATATATCAATATGGTGCAACAAAAGTGATAAATATTTGAGTCTCTTAACTATGTGGTCATGATTTTTATTCTGGACCGACCAAAGGGCTAATCATACGATGACATGTGGACTAAACATACACCACCTTAAGGCACCACACATGAAGGAACATGCCAAATTTGGTACACCATGTCACATTCAAGCACGCCTCGGGAATCACTCTACACTTGTCCTCTAACCACTCCCTAATCACACGTCGCAAAACTCGGAGACGGTTATCTTCACGCACGTCTATATAAGGGTGGCCCACCTACAAACACATTAATTGGTGTAGTGGCCCACCTAGAAAATTAAAAAATTAAAAATCATAGGTCTATTTGATAACTGTTTGAGTTTTCGGCGGTTCAAAAAGTGACGTGTGCTTTTTGTCATGCTTATACTTGGTTGGGTAACGGAAGTTTACAAACCTCCTAATTTTTTGGGTTTCAAATATACTTTATATATATTGTCTTGTCAAATTCCCTCAAAAAATATATTGTCTTGTCAAATGAAAATTTGTATTATACAAAAAAGATTCGTAATTCATAGCGGTAAGATAAACGATGTAATTTATTTTTTAAAATTACCTGAACTTTTTAGTCAAATCTTTAATGGCTCATCCAAACTATTTTTTCAGGCTCCATCGCTGACTGTGGTATCAAAAATTCAAAGTCGATGTCCTGGAATAATTAGGAGACTTAGTCGGTAGTTTTTTGTTTTTTTGTTGAATAGACTCAGTCGCAGTCACCCACGAAATAACGAGAAAATATTCACGTAGTGACAATAAACAAATGAATGAGAATGAAATATCATAGTCCTTTAATTGTACGTCTATGTTCATTCCTTTTTATAAAGGTCTATGTTCATTCCTGAAATCACGCTTGTAATTTTAATCATTATATATAGTGATTTTTTTAATAAAATAATTTAGTGGTTAAAATTTCACTTTAAGATGACTAAATGGAAAATTCAAAGTTCGAACCCGGTAATTTTTTTACTAAAAATAAATGATATTTATTTTTTTAAATTGATAGAGTACACGATACAATACAAATTTGCTAAAAACAAAAATGACGAATCTACGAACAAACTCACAACATCCACGTTAATATCATAAAACGACAAAGTACATATGCCTACAAATATGATTATATTCAAGTCTCTAGAATAGTCATATCCCTGAATCTGCAACGTTGGCGACGCCAAAATCACATATTGATTATCGAAGCTGATATGACAATCTTAATGGAACAAACACACGAACTAGACGGAAAAGACAAACAACGCCACTCAAAGACGATGAACAAAACTAGGGGTGTTCAAAACCAAACTAATCCAATAGAAAAACCGCAAGCCGAACCAACCCAAACCGAAACCGCAAAAAACTGTATTTGATTTGGATGTATTCGGATCACTTTTTTACTCAAATGCATGGTTTGGTTTGCGGTCTATATTTTGCCAACCAAACGAAACCGCAACATAAGAAAAATGATAATTGAACCTATGTCACATAAACCAATACTCATGAAACTTTAAAAAAGATGATATATTTTTTTCTCTTGTTAAGTTTCTTCTTTGTTGTTCATTTCAAAAATATATTTATGTACTAGTTGAAATTTTATTGAATGATAAAATTTTAGTTTTTTACATTTCTTATATAATAGATTTACTTTTTGTTAAAGTTTTTAATTTCGCTTATTTTGTTTAGTGAAAATAAAATTTTAATTTTGGATGAAATTTAAAATATTGTTGGAAATATGTTGTGTTATAACTTTTTAACTCGATTATAATGTTGGAAACAAAAAATTGTATTGTCTAAAAAAAACTGCACCAACCGATCCAATCCAAACCACATTGGTTTGGATTGGTTTGATTCGGATTTCATTTTAAAAGTCAACCAAACCAAACCAAACCAAACCGCATGCTTTTTTATCTTACGGTTCAGATGACTTTTACCTTCAAAACCAAACCAAACCGCACCGCGAACACCTTTTTTAATGGATGTGAAAATCAATTATTTAAATAAAAGGAAAGGAGAAAAACAATGTAGAGGGGTGGTTTGAAGTTTAAATTTGACCATAAACTACCCTTTTTGATGGATGAAAGAGAAGAAACTAGGGTCAAACCCGGTTCCTATATACCGTATAGATTGTGTCAGGGCCGTATCCGAGGCAAAGCGAGTAGGGCGATCATCTTAGTGCCCAAAGAATAAGTACGAAATTTGGACCTCAACAAAAAAATTAAGGGTTCATTAGGCCAAAAGAAATTGTTTAACTATGTCGATAACTGTGGCATCTGCAGAAAGAAGTTTTTCAATGTTAAAATTATTGAACATTGCTTGAGATCGTTATTGTCATAAGAAATGTTGAATGATCTAGTCATTTTTTGTGTTGAGAAACATATGATTGAACATATTGATGTACACACAATTATGTGTGACTTTGACTTTATATCTAGAAATGGTTGTATGAATTGTTTTGTATTAGTATGAGCATTTGAATACTAAATAAAAAATTCAATATTTTTTGTATGAAGCTTGATGTTTTTGTTAGATAGTTACTTAACTAGTAAACACTATCTTTTTCATGCAAATTATTTTCACACTTTGCAAATTAACTTTTTTTATATACTTATTATTTAGGACCCAAATTATAGGTTCGTCTTAGGCCACAAAAATCTTAAAAACAACCATGGATAGTGTTTTGTTGGAGATGCAATAAAGAGATTCCTTTATAATGTGGAAAAAAGTCCTTTACCACAATGTGGAAGATACGGTAAAAAGGGAATTGGTGTTAACATGTCCTTTTATATTAGAGTAAATTGTCACTTTGGTCTCTGACTCAGCACCCCGCTATCACAAAGACCCCTGACTCGAGATTAAATTCAAAGTAGTCCCTGAATATGCACTTTCATTACCACTTTAGTCCTTGACGTTAAATAATTTTGTTAGCTGATGATGTGACAAATGTTTTATGCTGACAAAGAGTATGAGGTGTCACATGGACTAAAGTGAAAGTAGAAAATTATCACTTTGGTCCATAAACCGAAAATTAATATCTCCGAAAATCAATATTCTCAAACTCGTTCCAACGAAGTGTTGCTCTTCGTCAAGAACTGAGTCGTCTTCATTGATGAAGTTGTTATTTGGTTGCGGAAGACTTGTTGTTAGGTCGCTGACTATGCATACTTACTATTAGTTATGTCCCTGACAGTAAACACTTATTGTCACTAAGGTCCTTGACATTAAACACTTATATGCACAAAGTAGACCTACTGTGATCCTATTTTATATCAATTTATCAATTCTAGCAATACGAAGAATTGTTTCAGGCTTTCAGGTCTGGTTATGAATCAGATTTTCCCAAATTATGTATTTGTATATCTTGAGTTTGTTCAAGGTTTTTTCTTTTTAATCTCAACGTTAACTTCAAGAATACATATTCAACTAAACTTCAATTGATTATTTATAAATAGTGTCCTTGTATATGAGCATGTGGATTTCTGTTGTATGATTGCAAAACATAAATTTAAGCCACTTGAATCAGTATTTATTTTCATATTAGTTATTATATTAATCACTGATATAACGCCACACCTGTTATATGAATTGTTAGCTAATATTTAGCGTTTGCTGTCACATTTTTAGGCATGATATGTGTTCATGGAATAGCGGTCATTGCATGGAGGCATGATAAATGTTGTAGGCGTGGAATAACAGCCATTGCATGGAAGCATGATAAATGTCGTGTGCCAGTAAGTGTTTATTGGCAGGGATCTAACTGATAGTAAGTATGCATAGTCAGAGACCTAACAACAAGCCTCCGGCAACCACATAACAACTTCATTGAGAAAGATGACCTAATTCTTGACGAAGAGCAACACTTTGTTGGGACGTGTTTGGGGATATTGATTTTCGGTTCAGGGACCAAATGACCATTTTCTACTTTCACTTTAGTCCATGTGACACCTTATAGGGGTGTTCATGTCCAATCCAATCTAATGCAAACCGCAAAAGCCGAACTGAAAAACCAAAAACCGAAAAAAAACCGCAATTTTAAATGGATTGGATTGGTTTTCGGTTCCCTTTGTATAAACTAATCCAGTCAAACCCAAACCGAAATATATACTTGTATATATATTATTATATGAAATTTTTTAAAAAAAATTCCTTAATTTACAATCTTGTAACTATTTTCTAGACCTGTTTTTTAATAATGTTGATTTTTTTTCTTTCTTTTAAGAAATATTATTAATTTATGATTTTGTAACTATTTAGCTTAACCTACTAATTTATTTTCTACTTGTTCATCTTTTTCGTAACCTTACATTTTTATGAAATGTAATAAAATAATATATTTTCTTAAGAGAAAATGAAAAATTATACAACAATGAAAACCGAAAACCAATCCAATCCAAACCGAAATTTTTTTGGATCAGATTGGATTGGATTTAATTTTTAAAACCAAATCATTTGGAGGAACAAATAACAAAACCGAAGTAATTGGATCAAATGATTTTTTCTCCCAAAACCGAACCAATCCAATCCGCGAACACCCCTACCTTATACTCTTTTTGTTAGCATATAACCTTTGTCACGTCATTAGTTAACAAAATCATTTAACGTTAGAGACTAAAATGATAATGAAAGTGCATATATTCAGAAACTACTTTGTATTTAATCTTGAGTCAAAGACCTTTATGACATCAAGGTGCAGAGTAAGGGACAAAATGACCCTTTACTCCTTATGTTATTAACTTACTTTTTTTTTTTAAAGAAAAATGAAATTTAGGTGTTGTGAGGTTATTTACAATGTTATCTTTTTCAATTAGAATCGTAAAATTTGTGTTGTTTTGATGTATTCTAATTTCTTTTTTGCGGTTTTTAAACGGGGCAGACTCTGTTTTAAAAATGAGAAATGATATTTGTACAATCATTTTGCAATAACTTTTTGATGACCCTCTTTTATACTCACATTATATTTTTATTCCCTCTCTTCCTTTTTCTGTCTCTATTATTTTTAACCAATAGAAATAGTGAAAAAGGAAGTTGTCATGAAAAGTTGTCACCAATGATTGTTCATATATCATTGCTCTTTAAAAATCATATTGGACATGATGACACTTTCAAAACATAATTCAATTGCTTTAATTTGCTCAAATCAATTCAAGACAAAACTCAACCAAATTGTTTAAATAATTGAACCGTAGACAGTACTAGTTTAAAATTCAACCAATTGAAAACCATATGTACTGTTAGTTTGATGTTATCCTAAATTAAATTAAAATGACGTAAAGTCCTCAAAAGAAAAAAATGACGGAAAGTGCTAGAAAATTCTTTTGCATTATTTATTGCATAATACAGATGGTGCAAAACCTCATCACCAACACAACATTGGTTTTTGTTTTTAAACACCCAAAACAACACTCAAACCTCAAAATATCCAACATAGACCACACAAATGAACGTACGAACTAGAAATCTTGATATATACTTTTTCTTTTTTGTTGAGGTAAAATCTTGATGTATACTATTAAACAACCATATCATAAACATCAATTATTCGTATGACACAACACAACCAAGTATACATATACTTAATAATTAGGGTTTGCCAAAACGTAGCCCTCAATGGCCTTGATAAGTCCAGTTCCTTTGGCCTTAGTTTCCTCACGCACTGCTTCAGATAAAACGGCATCACCTTTGGTGTGGTATTTCACTGAAATCTTAACAATGGATCCACCATCAGATCCAGCCACAATACTTGTCTCGAATTCAACTTTCTCTAAACTTTCATCCAACCCTGTTCCTCCTACTATGCTATAGTTGTATCCCAAGTTTGCCTCATCCACTGCTTCTAATTTGTGTAGCACATAGTCGGTTTTGCCACCTACAATGTATCCACCATAACTTATATAAGTTTTTTTTTCCACCTCAAATATAAATAAAGTTTGACTAAAAATTGTTTCAGTCATCGATCGATCTGAATGTCCGGTTATCGTTAATTACTTGATTGTTGAATCTCATTTCACTATACCAACAATCAACTCTAGTCCGAAAAAAATCAACTGTGTAAATGTTATATGTTGTAGACCACATATTTTGTTGGCCTGATTATAAATAGAGTTGATCTTATTATCATTTATGAACATGGACCTATTTACAAATAAGTTAATTTTTTTTTTGAAAATGACCTATTTACCATTAAGTTGAAAACATTTAAAACAGGTTAATAGTCATTTTGATCTCGGAATATGTAACGAATAGTCACAATAGTCCTTTTATGTATCGAAATTTCAAAATAGTCTATCATTATGCACTTTCATAGACTCTTTTATGTATCCATGTCTTAACATGCCTATTCAAATACTAGAAAATTGAATTCAACAACTCTTTTTGGTACACTTGAATTGAATTACTATTAATAAGCCCTTTTTTTAGGGATATATATATATATATATATATATAGTATATGCTCTTAATCAATTACCTTCAGACATGGACAACTTCTTAATGGTTCCAGGTCCTCCATTTCCTTCAACAATTTCAACACTCTGGGCAGCTGCAATCACCTTTGGGATGATTTCATCAGCATCTTTTGCAAGAGCTTTGTAGAGTTTTGCTGGAGCCACAGTTGAGACATGTTCATCAATGAAAACAAAAACACCCATGATATATATATATCAAGATAAAAAGGAACAATATACAAGAAGTAAATGAAAGGAGAAGTGTACAATATGAATACAACTAATTTAGTTTGTGATGCGGTTTATAACATATTGAGGGTTACTATTTATAGAACTTTGGTAGGACCTACCTTGCTTGAAAATCTAACTTATTTAGCTGTAGTATTTATTTATTGGGTCAATCCTCCTTGTGGATGATTTGGACAATCTTGAATTCAGTTCAGAAAATAAAGACTATAATGTGAATTAGTCTAGAACACCATGACTAAGTGACATAGTATTAAATTTTCATTAGATATTTTTTTTTTGACAAGATAAATGTTTGGTATTAAAGTCACTAGATCCATTTAAAGTTGCGTAAAAAAAGGAATTTAAGTTTGAATTAATATTTGGTCAGAATTGAAATGGAACCCACAGTTTTTTCAATCCTCTCCCTCTTGCCAAGAAACTCAGCTCAGGGCAGCAACCTATTAATTACATATTTCCAGTTGTGCCCCTTTCTTTTAAATACTTTATACTTTAATTAACATGCAGTACTTTTTTACGCATTAACAATTTGGAACTTCAGCACAATAAAAAAGTAAAACATTTTCCACTTTATTTCATGAGATATACACTATTATATTACTAATATAAGATAATTTTTATAACAAAATTTAGATGGCATAGTATAGTAGCAATATTTTACAATTTTACTTATAATGGAGGATGTTTTTGTCCTTTTCAAAGAATAAAACATCTCTTTCTCTTATGTTTCTCATCTCATTCTTTTATACCAATCAATGTTTCAAATCTATTCCATTACTCTTTTTTTTTTCTTTCT
>Ga0315914_1007045_pt1 | contig 15720 bp, 10 predicted proteins | sample MpolenodulesMG_FD_203920 | JGI IMG/M metagenome (GOLD analysis project Ga0315914, IMG submission 203920) | Medicago polymorpha root nodule microbial communities from Los Angeles, California, United States - elongated nodules | ecosystem: Host-associated > Plants > Roots > Nodule | place: USA... | reverse complement strand
TCTCTAGAAAATATATATATATATATATATATATATATATATATATATATATATATATATATATATATATATATATATCGAGCTTGTGTTTGTTTCTTTTAGAATATTTTGGAGTGATGAATATTTTAAATATTTAAAACTAAAAAGAAGTGTCTTAGCATAATTCCTTGATAATGGTTGTATATTCTTATTTGATGTTGTAATTTATTATTGATTTTATTTCATGGGTGTTGAAGACTAACCCTTACAACCAACATTTTAGGTACTAGTGGAGATGTGATGTGTGCTTGATGTTTTGCTTGAAGCATGTACGCGGGGAAACAAATTTGGGTTTTATGAATTGAAATTAAATTAGTTTAACTATTTTTGTTAAGTTCTAGTGAAGAATTTATTATGCTTAACCTTTGTAAAATAAAAATAGTCTTATTTTTCTAAAAGAAAGAAATAAATGTAATGTCTTGGTTCTAAATCCGGGACGTTACATGGTTTGGTAATCACACATTTACAATATGCCGATGAGACGCTTTGTATAGGGAAAGCAACGGTGGATAATCTTTGGGCGATGAAGTCCATCCTCTGGGGATTCGAAATGGATTCCGGTTTAAAGATTAATTTCCTTAAAAGTTCCTTGATTGGGGTGAATGTTGGTGACGACTTTATGGAGATGGCTTGTAACTTTTTGAATTGTAGTAAGGGGAGTATTCCGTTCAACTATTTGGGATTGCCGGTGGGAGCTAATGGTAGGAGTTTTGCAACTTGGGAACCTTTGGTGGAAAAATTGAATAGGAAATTGAATGCGTGGGGGCATAAATATATTAGTTTTGGAGGTAGAATAGTTCTCTTGAATTCGGTACTTAAGTTTATTCATATCTTTTATTTATCGTTTCTTAAGATGCAGTTAAGTTGTGGAGGAAAGTGGTTAGGGTTCAAAGAGAATGTCTTTGGTGTAGAGTGGGAGGGGGGAGGAAAATTAGTTGGGTGAGGTGGGAAACGGTTTGTCAACATCAGAGGTTGGGTGGGTTGGGGGTGAAGGATATTCGGGTTATGAATGTTAGCCTTTTAGAAAAGTGGCGTTGGAAGTTGCTAGATGGGGAGAGAACCTTGTGGAAGGATGTGTTAGAAGAGAAGTATGGCCCTTGTGTGGGGAGAGTTTTTGAGGAAAGTAATTACTCTTGGCCGAGACATTCGTCTCTATGGTGGAAGGATGTGGTGAAGGTGGGAGACTTTGGTGTGGTTGGTTGGTTTCATTCGGAGGTGGAGAGAAGGGTTGGGAATGGTATGAACACAAGTTTTTGAAATGATAGGTGGAAAAGGGGGATGTGTTTTAGGCTTAAATATCCTAGACTTTTTTTGGATACAAATCAAAGAGAGGCGTTGGTGGGGGGAGATGGGAGTGGTTTCTGAGGAGGGTAGGGAATGGTCGTTTAGGTGGAGGCGACATATTTTTGTGTGGGAGGAGGAGTTGTTGGTGAGTCTTATGGAGGATTTGGAAAGAATGACGTGGTCGCCTAGTGAGGATGTGTGGAGGTGGAATCTAGAAGAGAATGGTGTTTTTTCCGTCAAATCAGCGTACGAGAATTTGGTGGCTTTGTCTGGGACGGCTAATTTGTGGGGAGTGGAAGAGTTACGGGTGTTTGAGAAGCTTTGGAAGAGCCCGACACCTTCTAAGGTGGTGGCTTTCGCTTGGAAGGTGTTGTTGAACTGTGTGCCAACTAAGGCCAATCTTGTTTTGAGGAATGTTTTACATCCAGAGGACTCTATTTTATGTGTCATGTGTAATGGTGCGGAAGAAACATCGAGTCACCTTTTTTTGCATTGTAATGTGGCCATGGGAGTGTGGTCCCGATTGATGTATTGCGTGGATTGTCATTTTATTACTCCTCCTAACCTTTTTGTCCATTGGGAGTGTTGGAGTGGGAGGGTGGTAATAAGAATAGGTTGAGAGGCTTGTGGTTGATTTGGCATACTATGATATGGGTTCTACAGAAAGTTAGGAATGACAAGATTTTTAATGGGATCAATCACGATATGGATGTGCTAGTGGAGGAGATCAAGGTTTTATCTTGGCGTTGGATGTTGGATAGAATGAAAATCCCGGTGTGCCTCTTTTACGAGTGGAGTTGGAATCCTATATATTGTCTTGGCAGGGTGTAGGTGTGTGTGTAGCAGTTTGGAGTGAGCTGGTTTTCCTTTGGTTTCAGGTGGCTTTCTTACTGGTGTTGTTTCTAGATCAGCAGGGCTGGAGAGGTGCTGGTTTTCCTTTTCGCTGCGCTACTGTACTGCTTTCTGTTGTGCCGGCTCGGTTTTGCTGGTGTGCGTTTTGGTTCTATTTCTGTTGGCCTGTGGTGCTGGTTTTTGGTGGGTTGTTTTTTGTGTGTTGTTTTATCAGGATCTGTTTTGGTGGTGAGGCGGGAGTATACGTGTGAATCCTTTGCGTGTAAAGTTTCGCCTCATTATTTGGTGGTGGTCTTTTGTTGGTGTTTTCGGGGTTTGGTTCCCGTCTATATGTGAGGCCTTTTCTTGTATTTCTGGTTTGGTTTTCCGCGGTTATTGCCTCTTGCATTTTCCATCGCAAATAAATTTTGCCATTTCAAAAAAAAAAATGAGATGGAAAAAAAATTAAAATTTTTATTTATTTTAATGTGTGTTGTCTTGTGTGATGTTGAATGTTAAAAACTACAACAAAAATAACATTATAATATTGTAACTTTTGTGTTCATGATTTGAAAAGTTAGATACATGAGAAAGTCTTTGAAGCAATACTTTAAAATAGATGATGTTCTGTATCCGATATATATCCTGCATTGATACCTGCCCGATACATTTTGATACGTATCAAAAGAGTATTTGAAGATTAAAATATTATTTTTCTTAAAAACAATTTGCTGATACGTTTTAGATATCGGGGATGCACTAGGGATAAGTGGTAGAATACTGATATACGCAGGCTACCTGATGTTTCTCTTATATTTGGTATATATGTAATTGACTAAGTAAGATGTTCTCTATTTAGAATATATCATATATGTAATTTACTAATTGTTGTTTTCTTTATTATCAATATTACTTATATTTATATTTATATTGTTGTCCATCGTTTGTTTTGTGTCTCTTTGTTTGTTTGAAAATGTTGCTATTGTTGATTGTTGTGTAAAGGCAATTTAATTGTTGTGCTTTATCGTTTTTCTATGTCTGTTTGGTCTAAGTTTTGCGCCAATTTTTTTGCTTTTGAGTTTTAGTCCATGTTTTTATCAGATTTTTCTTCTTTCTATAAAGTTGTATTAAATCAGTATTTGATGATTTGAAAGAGAAACTGTAAACTTTCATAAGTGCTTTAAATTGAGAACAAATATTAGTTGGTGTGTTTACATACAGAAGCCAGATTTGATGCAAGCAAATGAAGTTCATAAAAAAAAAAGAAGCTTAAATATGTCATTGCTTCCTGCACTTTGACCATATTTTGGCATTAGTCCCTGCATTTTTTTTTGTTTGACATTGGTCCCTGCAATTTGTGAAAATTTGCAATTGGTCCTTCTGTTAAGTCCATGTTAAAAAAAAGACAAAACTAACGGTGTGCCACGTGGACCAATTAGTACATGCCACGTGGCACACTAAAAGACAAAAAAATAATAATTGAATATTTCAAAGTTTTGGTATTATTCCTTGCACATTGGTATTGGTCCCTAAACCCTTTATTTATTTATTTTTTTAATATCTTCCAATGATATTATTATGTTTATTACTGTTTGGTTCATTATTTTTTCGAGAATAATTATAAAAAAATTATAAAAAATAAAATAAAAAATCCCTTTTAAAGAACGGTTACACTTTAATCTATCGCATCTTTCTCTAACATTCACCAATATGGATTCTTCAATAACGGTGAATCACCATTAAAGTTTAAATCACCATTATTTGTGCAATTTGATAGTGGTTAGTTGTATGGCAAATAGGCAAACACAATAATACAAAAAGGGAAAAAATTAAATAATACGTCGTGAGGTTAACCGTTAAACATGTAAATTTAGAATGATGATCGTGTTGTAATTTAAGTTATTATTAAATATTTAAAAAGTTATTTATTACTAGAAAATCATTTTCAGAGTAAATTACATTTTTTTCCTCTAAGAGAACCTTAAATTATCCTCCATTTCCATCTTATGTTAAAATATACATTATCTTCCCTTAAAAAGTAAATATATATATATATAAAAAATTATACTCCTTAAAGATAATTATATTTAAATATTTTGTTACTAATTTTATGATTATAGAATACAACATATAATTTTAGCATATTTCATCAATTTTAATAATTTTTCGAATAGTCTCCGTGATAGCTCAGTTGTCAATGCATCGCAGTTAGAGAAAGAAGACGATGCAAAATGATTAGAGCTCAATCCTTCTTAAAAAGGATTTTTTATTTTTTATTTTTAAGAATTACTCTCAATAAAAATAATAATAAAACATAATAATATCATTGGAAGATTTAAAAAAGAAAAATAAAAAAAGTTTCAGGGACCAATATCAAAAAGTGTTGAAAGTGCAAGGACTAATAATGAATATAATACTTGAAATATTTTAATTCAGAAAATTTTGTCCTTTAGTGTGCCATGTGGCGTGTAATAATTGGTCCACGTGGCACACCGTTAGTTTTGCCTTTTTTTTAATATGGACTTGACATAAGGACCAATTGCAAATTTTATACGAAGTGCAGGGACCATTGTCAAACAAAAAAAAGTGCAGGGACTGATACCAAAATATGGTCAAAGTGCAGGGATCAATGAAATATTTAAACCAAAAAAAAATACAATGGAGCAACTTAGGTACTAGTTAATTAGTCAATATATAATTGTAATAATATCTTTGACTAAGTACAGTAATTTTATTAATTTACCCTCCCCATCTTTCCTATTTTCCCACCTTTATTCCAGTGCATCCCATTTTAACCTTGCTTTCATCTTTCAAGTCCTTCACAGGCTACATTTAACTTATAAAATATACCTGTCTTCAAATTGTATCACTAAAATGATATGATACAAAATCCTTTGAACTGCCAAAATGGGTCTGCTGCTGGAGTCTTCACAAGTTGCATGTGAAGCAAACAACTAAGTGACTAGAATAAATCGACGACTATCCAATAATTTGCCGATGTTGCTCTTTACTCCTGTATGCCCGCAATTCTGCAAAAACATAATACTCAAATTGAATTTTGGAAATTGTTTCCACGTACTACACACACAAACCAAGCCTACGGGGGGATCTCGGTTAGTAAAGAAAACAGTTCGGTTCGTAAAGGTAACATCTCTGTTCTATAAAGGTAGAACCTGTTTAGTCAAAACAGTGTTGTCGATGACGGTTGGTAGAAAATGGCAGAAAACCCCAATAAACACACCATTGCAGCCTATGATGGCACCATGGCAGGCACCCCTTCACAAATTTCATATGGAGGCTGTCATAAAACCTGTCATGGCCTCCATTTAACAATATTGGTCCAAAAAGCACATAACCTGGTGCACTGAACCTTAAAACAAGTTTGGTTCAGGACAAACCATGAACTGTTCGGTTTTTCCAAACTGTTTTTGCGGTTCAATTTGGTTTTCCTTCTTGAACCAAATCATGAAAAGTCGTACAAGATATCCCACTAGATAATGTTGAATACATGGATTAAATGATGGCTTCTTCAGAAAAGTAAATGGATAAAATTATGTCATTGGAGCCTGTTGAAAACCCAACCAAAATTTTAAAAATTTATTTAGAGCGGTATTTTTCCGTTTGTTATTGCACTATTTCTAATTTAATCCATTCGATGAAATTCCATAATAAACAGAAATCAATTAAATTCTAAAGAGAGGTAAACTTTGCATTATTCACTTTTCTTTTTATTCAATTTTGCTGATTGGTTGTTTAGAATATTCCATAGTTTGACAGTAATGCAGTAATCTTTATGCCATTCTGCACTTAACCGGCTATAAACAGGTCAGAGGATATATAAATATAGAAATTTGAAAGAATAGAAGCACCCTTTGTTAGGTGGAATGTTTCAACTTGCAGATGCAACACCAATGTATATTTCCCAATGAAAAGAATTTGCTTTCGTAATATCTATTGAATTTGTAGCATTACAATCAAAAGAGAAGAAATTTGTAATCCAACATACCTGTTACATCATTTGTTTGTCTTTTAAGTATATGCAGCCGCCTGAAGTTCACTGTATCTGTCTGTTTTGTTCCTTATAACTCTGGCTTTATCGTCTATAATTTCTAGAACCTGGAGAATAAGAACACAACTGTAAATTATAATAACTACTGGTTGTAAAATGAACATGTGAAGACTCATGTAGGCCTTTGATTTACCTCTGGTCTTGAATTAAGGACTCCACTGGACATTCCAACATCTACGCGCCATATGCTACAATTGTATTTACTGTAGGAAACAAAGAACTGATTTAAATGAATAGAAGAAATCCATCTATAATGCACTAACTGACCTAGATAAAGCATCTGTCATTTATGCTGCAATTCAAGAACTATAGCAATATACAATCTATAATATAAGGATTGTGGCAATTTTTCTTTGTATATAGATTTTGGCAACTTGAGATGTAAATATTCCAAGAATGCTTAAGGAAATGTCTTCTCTTACCAATTTACCCCAACAGTTTGAGGAGTATGTCCCACCACCATTGCCTTAGCATCAACTGCTTGCAGCGTTTCTTCAAGAATCGAACATACCTGAACATTGTATAATTGGTTGCAAGAGATATCTTTACAAATCATACTGAGAGAATTTCATTAATTTACTAAATATCTTAAAATAAGTTAAATAATGTAATTAAGACGAAATCTGAACTAAATTAAAAAATATTTGATAGAACGAAAAAAAAAAGTCCTTATACCATGTTAAGTTTGTTGACTTAAAGAAAAGTTACAGAAAGGTGGAGTCACGGAGCTAGTTTTCAGGGAAAGGACTACATGTCGGTGCAGTGTCGTGTCTGGTGTCTGTGTCAGCTTTATAGCTATTGACCATATAATATTTTTAGCTTATACAAGGGAGAGGAGTATATATCATGTTTTCTATTAACTCCACACAATACCTTCCTATTAATCACACACGGTACAATTTTCTTGAGTATATTTACCTGTTTAGCCTCATAATCCATCAAATCTGGCGAGTCTCTTGAGTATAACCGATTCCAAACAACACTGTCATAACCCCTAGTGGCAATGAAAGGAATTTGGATAGTACTGTCATTCTCACTTGGATCTCTCATCCACTCAGACACTTCTTTGTTCATCCGCTCCAAACCATAAGCAACTACAGAAAATGAAGAGACAAAAAGGATGAAGATAATATTACCAGGCTTCTGAAATTAGAGAAAGGTTCAATTCAACAAATTTGAAACAGGAGTGTATAGTATCATTCAATCAATTCACGATGCCGATGGGGATTGGGTAGCTCAACTGTTTTGAGCCAAGGGTAAAAGGAGTTAAAATACCGCAGTAAATTCTAGTGAAGGAGAAAGTACTGACATACTAGCATTTGTCTATCCAAATACAATTCAAGATAGTGATCATAGACACTATATAATATTTGATACTGATCAATTATATATTCAAGATCATGTTAAACAAAACCAAAAGGGCAGTAAAATACTGACCGTGGTGAGGAAGAAGGCCGCCATGACAGAAGACCCAGTCATTAACCTTGAGTGCAACACCATGCCTTGCAAGCTCACATGCCAGTGGCCCACCAGGCCGAAAGAGGATTGATCGGGCAATGACTCCCTTTTGTCTCTGTCCTAATAATCGGAAACTTCATCAAAAGAACAATAAAATATCATGTTTTGAATATTATAGAACATTTTGAGACAACATAACTGATGTTCTAATTCCAAAGTAACAAATGATGTCTATATGACCCCATAACTTATATTCCAGCATGTAATACCTTCACTAAATTCCAAGGTCCCCAATGACTTCTTGACTTTGTTCGATCTTCTTTCCACTTCTCAGATACATCAACCCAACCAGTAAATGTTTCTTCCCAGTCATCTTCAGAATTATTGATATATTCCAAGAAATCACTACATTCATCAAATCCTCCAGAATCAACATATCTGAAATCCCCTTCCACGTTCATGGTCTCATGGTTTCCATTTACCTAGACCAAGCAGAACCAGTTATTGAAAGTTAATTTAAAAATGCTAAAATGACATCAGATTTTTCAAAATTTACTCATAATTTCTACTTAACCTTGTGATTTAGACAAAAATGAAAACTTCGTAATAATAACATGGGAAATGACAATATAATGTGTAATGAATTGGCATCTCCTTAGTGGTGTACTGTTGTTGTCTTCAACGGTTGGGAATTGAGTCTTGTTTGGTTAAACATCTTAACTATGTTCTTATGTATAAGCTATTTTTATAACAAAATTAAATAAAGTCAAATAGTTATCATATAAGTTATAAGTTGCTTTCATAAGCTATCCTAGAGAGTTTATGGAAATAAGCTGAAAATTGACATATCATAAGTTGTTTCTATAAGTTGTCCCAGATAGTGTCACAAATGTATACTCTGATAGATAAGCCCAAATAATACATTTCAAAAAGGCCCTTAGAGATAGTAACTTTAATGCTTTAAAAGCCTGTAGAGTAGTGACTGAAACTGTTTTCAAATCTAGAAATTACAAACCTGAAACACCGCTCCACCTTTAGCTTTCGCTTGTTTATCCAATGATCGCAGCAAGGACAAGATAGCAATTTCATCTTCACCTCGATCTAGTATATCTCCAAGTTGAATCAACACCTAATATACGGAGGACAAGTAAATAAACATGCATTAAAGTTAGTAAGATACACTGATTATCCTTTTATCTCTTACTTTTGCCACAAGTGTAGATACTAAACGACATAATGTTTCACTGATTATTTTTACTTTCTCTTTTCAACAACTTTAGTAAAATAAATAGTAAGAATGGAGGCTAATGGCCCCAGTGTTCAATCGCAGATTGCAACAAATAGCAGTTTGTTCAAATTCCGCAACACTACTGTGCTATATCGCCGCTATTTGACAACACTTTGTTCAAAGTAATATATCGCAGAACAATCGTGATTTGATCAAATTTCTCTAAGCTATAATGCCATTATAGCTACTATTTGACAAGTGACAACAGACACTGGTGATTCAAACTAAAACTAACAGCAATCCATTTTGAAAGACAGCAAACATACATTTTTGCCACCAGTCCACAAGTCTTGACCATCAGAGCTCAACACACCAGCCATTTCAAGTGCATATCTAGCTTGCTTAAGATCTCCATGTAAATCTCCAACTGCTCAGAAAGAAAAAAAAAAATCAGCTTCAGTTTTTTTTTTTTTTTTTGAAGAGGATCATCAGCTTCAGTTAAATACATAAAAGAGAGACAACTTGCAATAAAAATCAAAACTAGTTCAGATAACGCTTGTGAGAAAGAACACCATCATATTAGTGTGTTAAAATCACAGGACACTATTCTGTCCACAGAAATTTTAATCCCTTTTACTTCAGACTTTAAATTGTAGTTGTGAAGTCTAAGACTATCAAATAGAGAATGAAAATAATTACACATACAGATTAACAAAGCCAACAAAAACAGCTAACAGTAATTACTAATAAGTAAAAAATTACATTTCCAATTCCATATTTCTAACACAAAATACTAGACAGAGAGGTTGAATAATAATGATTCTGAAAAACCAAGCAAAGATAATAGTTTATAGTTTATACATCAAATTGTAAGAAAAGATCAGTAATACTTCAGCTCAGCTTTAAGCCAGGGGATTATCAAGCAGCACTCATAAGTTTCCTTAAAAAAAAATTTTTTACTATACCATTATCCATTTGATCCTCATTTGCATAAGGAAATTGCTATGTGTTGTGAGAGATATCCTCACAAAACTATCACGAATTAGTTACTGAGCACTATCTCACATAAAACACACATCCATTAACACCTTGTTTTCCAGGCCAGCAACACAAAAGTCAGTTTACTCAACATACCATCCCTCAAACTACACCAATTCACCCGTGTTTTCAGGGAAGCAACACATTTCATTGGCTAAAGACATTTCGGGATCACTTCGGGAAAATATTTCTCGCTATGAATAGCATTCCTCTTTGTGTAAATGGTTTATAAAAAAGGTCTGCAATAGTGGGTGTGCACAATATCAAAGTTTGCATTCCACTGAAATTGTAACAGTATCAACAGTATTTGATAACAAATTTTCGCAATATAAAGATTCGCGAGCACATTTATGGCAGCATCAACTGTATTCGATCACACAATTTTTCGCAATATAAAGAATTACTAGCATAACTGTGGCATCATAGGTCTGCCATAGCAACTATGCGCAATATTCTATCACAATTTCTCTCAGTATCAATCAGCGCAATTGTGGCAGCATCACAACTTTTCGCAATATGAATAATCAGGACACGCAATTAAAACAAGTTATTTTTCTAATCATGTAAATAAATATAATTCAATGACTAATCTATAAAATAAACAAAATTAAGTACGACTAGTAACTATAGCAAGAATAACATAGATATGGAACAGGAAAAAGACAAACCAGCGAGAATAGTGCGACCAGGAGCAGAAACAAAAGTAGGAGGGTCACCAATAACAACAATAGGTTTCAAACTATTTGATGATGTTTTAAGGCTATTGTGATTATTGTTGATGTTGTTATCAACAAGCAAAGAAGAAGAAGAAGAAGAAGAAAGAGAGGTGTTGTTACGAGGATGAGAAGATGGTGAGAGTGGTATTGTTGAGTTCATACATAGAGATGCCATTGTATTGATTTTATGATATGCAAATATGCTATTGCTATGTTCCCATTTACTCTGAGAAAATAACGAGAAAATTTAGAGGAAACTGTTTTGTTATACCCAAAAAGCTCCTCAGCCAAGCAATTTGTTATAAGATTATCGATGATGGGCTTTTGCCACGTTCACTGAATTTTCAATTACTTATCAGAATAATTTCTTTTAAGTCTTTTTTTTTCTGATTATGAGATTTATTTTATTCTTTGACAAAATTATGAGATTTATTTTCAATTTTTTTATCAGAAATTTAGTGGCTAGAAGTTTACATTTTAAGTATCTTTATCAACTAAAGTTAAGTTCACGAGAATAATTTTTAAATTGTAATTTGCACTAATATGGAGTATAATGACAATTTTTCCTTAAAAAAAATTTAATTTGCGCTAGATAGTTGGTTGCAGAAAGTTACCATAATTGTAGTTGGTTTTTTTTATATATAATGTTACATAAACCACAATAAGTATTAGAGATACTCAACCCATTATCGATTACAACAGAGTCAAACAATACTCACAACGTTTTTTGATATTTACAATGGATTTGAACACCGGGTTGAGAAGTCAAAACCTATGCTACCTCCTATTTTCGATAACACCCATTTTTAAGATAAGGTCTTAATATTGATCCGGTTGGTTTGAAATCTTGGAGTGTACTTATTTTAAATATTTCATGTTTGAAAAATAAGCAAACAACACCTAAAAACAACATTATTTCTTCAAAAAATATAAGGTGTTAATACTTCCTATTAGCTCTCTACAATAAGCAAACAACACCTAAAAACAACATTATTTCTTACATCCCACAGTATCCATACAACACTACCTAAATATAAAGATGTCAAAATAAGTCTGTATGTATGGGCCGGTCTACCAAATCTGATGTTTTTGCGGGACTTAGACTTACATATTTGACCCGAAATTTTGTAGGACTTTTTAGCATGTCTGAAAAAAATTACTATCTATTTGGGTCAGCCTGTATGGGTTGCGTTTAACCCATTTAGTCTGCATAACAAAAAAAAATCTTAAAAGTTATGTATATTTTAAATAGTTCCTTACTTGGTCTTTTTTGTTTTTACAAAAGTTCCTTACTTTGTGTATTATAAATGTAAAAAATAAAGTGAAAAATGCAATGAATCAAATTAACACAAAAAAAAAAAAAACAAAATTCATTCAATCAAATGAATTCAAAAAACATTTATAGTCATATTTGTCAATTTTACTTTGTGTGATCACTAGAAACATTCTTATTTTAGGGAATGCAACGTTTTTTTTAATTACTAGAAATGTATTACAATCTTGAAAACGTTCATAGTCAATGTTCACTTCTTTACTTCTTTTTTCTCTGTGTCGTCGTGATTTGTTTCTTTTTCCTCTGCACCGTCATGATTCACTTATTCTTCATTAGGTTTGTGCACTTTGTATATTGTCTCATCTTTGTACACTGTTTTTTGAGACACTACACTCTCTCAAAGGATATAAGGCTCATCAGAAATAGTGAAAAGAACAAGAAACTCCTAACAAAAAATCATAGCCTCCAAATAAATTAGCACAAACCAAAATCAAACACATTGTCTACACCCTGAAAACAACACAAGTTGGGCACGTGCTGCAAATAAGTTGACACTCATTTTAGTTGTACCACCCTATACACACACTTGGCTGGCATTTTTTTCTAATTTTTTTATTTACTTGTCCAAAAAATGGAAAGACCAACACACCCTCATAACTCACAGGAGACAGAAACTCAAACATAAAGTCAGTACTCCGCCGCTGCCATCTTCGATCACTTCGCCGCTGTCGTCTCCACCTATCTCTCTACCGGTCTCAATTCCAGATCTTACCTCTCGCTGTCTCATCTCCCTCTCCTCAAGCTTTCCTCTCTCTTCGTCGTCCTTATCTTCTCCTTCAAAAAAACACAGATCTTGAAACACAAACCTAGAAACGCGAATCTGAAAAGATATGTACAAATTGCAGCGCCCGGTGAAGGTTGCGCTGAGAAAAACTTGTGAAACGGCGGTGATCGTTGTAGTTGGAAACGGCGATGATACTATTGATGATAGGTTGAGGGTGGTGGACGGTGGATGTTAGATTTGATGGCGACAATGATGTTAGAGGTGAGATTTGAGGTGAAAACAGAAGACGGTGGTGGTGGTGGTGAGATTTATGGTTGGTGGCGGCGGATGGTGGTGGTGGGTGGAAATGGTTGGTGGTTGTGGCTGATAAAGAAGAAAGGGTGAGGAAGAAAGAGAACATAGGATGGATTATGCTTTTTTATTATTATTAAATTTGCCACTACATAGTGGTACAAGGGTGGTATGGACACGTAAGAGTGTCAACCTATAAGAGCTCAAACTAATAAAGCCAACCAAATTAGCCAGAAGTCTTTCCAAATACGCATTTTTCCCACTTCCCCACTTCAACAAAGCCAACGAGTATACATATATTTGGAGGAATTATGTAACTAAATTTAAGTTACCTCATCAAATTAACCGACATTACAATGAAGAAAAATGTGGCTTGACAATTCACCCATACTGTCACAGAGCATACAAATTGTAGAACTATCAGGAGGCAAAACATTCCATCCAGCTAGATTCATCCTCGTTGGAATCCTCACTGTCATGACAAACATCCTTCCTTCGTTTCTTGGTTCCTTTCTTCTGTACTAGCGAAAAAACGGGCACTCACGTGTTTGTCTTTCCGCTCTTTTTATCATGCTAATGTTTGAAAATTACGAACGGTTTTTTTTATGAAATTTTGATTTTGATTAAAACTAAAAAAATCTAAATGTTTGTTGCTTTCAAGTTATAAAAAATCAAACTATACAATATAATAATAAAAATATAATCTAAATTCTTTTTTTAATGACACCAACAACAATTTTATTATAGAAAAAGTTGTTTAAGGGTATAATTGGAATGATGAAAAAGTAAGTATAAATATACTCAAAAAAGTAAGTATAAATATACTCATATAGTTTGTTACACTTTTTAAATGACAAGGAAAACAACAAAAAAAAAATATTTATATCGTGTTTGTTACATTTCTTTTAATATTTAAATTTATTCTTATCTATTTATTACATGTGTTATTTGTATTGAAAATTGATGGTATCTTTGGAAAGAAAAATCCAACCCAAAAGTGTTGAAAATGGTAGTTTTCTTTATATAGTATAGATCACGATCCTCTTCCTCTTCATTGTGGTTCTTTTTCTTTATTTTCCTTTCAGATTTGAGTTTATTCCCAACTTTAATGTCAAATTTAAAAAATATTATGGAGACTATAAGTGAAAGAAAAGTTGAGTTTGTTTAGACATTTCAGAAATGTTTCAATATTAACTTTGCCATTTTTAGTAAAATTTTATGAAAACTAAAAAAAGTATATACCATTTTTCAATTCATTACTTTCTTTTAGTAAATAAATTAAATGTTTCATATAAAGTGTGAAAGTTTTAGATATTAAAAAAAATAGATTCTCTCTCCATCCCTAATTATAAAAGCATTTACAACAAAAAATATTATCCATAAATATAAAATCATTTATAAATTTAATAACTCAGCAAACGAGTGGGAAAATTAAGAGAAAGAAATTAGGTAAAGTCCTCTAAAAAAAGAAGGTAAAGTATGAGAAATATGTAAAAAAAAAAATGCATTTGAAAGATGGAGAACTGCAAAAAAATCATGAGATGCAGATATAAAGTTCCTCTTCATTGTGAAGATGTAAGAATTTTATATGAAAAAAAACATATGTTTGAGAATCCAATAGAGGGTAACATTATATGAAGTCGCCGGGTGGGGTCAAATGGATGAATCAACTATCAAATATAGCAATGAGTTTCTTGTGATGGGTCAAGTAGATGACTCAACTATCAAATATATTGATGAAGATCTTCATGGCAATGAGTTTGTTGTGATGTGAGAATTCACATGGCTAGCTCATGATTCGTGAAGGAAGGAAGTTGGTTTCATAACTTCAATACTGATTATGATGGGAGGTGCATGTATTTCTCATTAACAATTTTGCAAGTACTTGACCAAAAAAAGAAAAACAATTTTGCAAGTAATGTTGTGTTTTAAAGTGACTAATGTGATATCTGTGTCAAACACAAGTTAATGTGTGTGATTCTTTTTTTTGGTAGTGTCCAGGGTTCGAAACCCGACCTTACATATATTATGTATTGTCTTTTTCAACTGAGCTAAATTCACAGGGACTAGGCAATTCGATTCGAATGAAGAAAAAAAAACTTTTTGTAATCATGCAAATAAATATAAGTCGAGCACTAATCCAATATTGTAAAATTAAGTATGACTATGGCAAACCCAAAAGAAAAAAGAAAAGACAAAAACAACTTGAGTGTTTACTAAAGAGATGAAACAAGAACAAAAATATTGAACAAGAAAAAGACAAACCAGCAAGAATTGTGCGACCAGGAGCATAATGGTGGAGTGGTACTAATGAGTTCAATCATAGAGATGACATTGTATTGATTTCTACTATGTTAAAAAAACGAGAAGAAAAAAAAGAGAGAAAAATAGTTTTGTTATACGCACAAGAGATCCTTTTGGTTGTAGGATTATCGGTGATGGACCGACATTTGCCATCTTAATTGAATTTTCCTTTTTTTTTTTTTAAATAGACAAAATTAGAAAATCACACATTTAAATAGATTAGATAAAATTTAAACTCCAATCATAATGTTTTATCTAAAAACTTTAACATTTTTGTTAGTTGAACTAGAATTTGTGGATGAATTTTACTTGCTTTATCAAACTAATTTTTTTAAATTAGAAGATTTATTAGACTAAAACCAAAAACCGTATAATTGTATAGACTACAATCAAATTTAAACCTTA
>Ga0315914_1007043_pt1 | contig 15722 bp, 7 predicted proteins | sample MpolenodulesMG_FD_203920 | JGI IMG/M metagenome (GOLD analysis project Ga0315914, IMG submission 203920) | Medicago polymorpha root nodule microbial communities from Los Angeles, California, United States - elongated nodules | ecosystem: Host-associated > Plants > Roots > Nodule | place: USA... | reverse complement strand
ATGCAATAAGAAAAGTTAGAGATAAGCTCCAAACAGACTTGAACTTTAAAGGAAAACAGACAACTATTGAATCATATTTCAATAGAGTGTAATATATTTTTTTTCTTCAGTTTCTATGAATTATTAATTTATGATTTTCTTGGGACCGAAAATTATAAAGGGATCTCCCGAAAATTTATTATCTTATTATTTTATCGAGTTTTTCAATATTTTACATTGACCCAAGTCGGGACCGGACAAATTTATTATTTTAGAGAGTTTATTAATTTACCGAGTATTAATTTAAAGAGTTTCTATTGTACATGAAAATAGACCTACCCATTATCTCTACTGTGATAACACCTATACATAATTTAAACCATATCCTTTAGATAGTCAGACTGACTAGACTCAAACTAAATCAAAAGACAAATTGCGGAACACCACATCGTCAGATTACATTGAATGTATGAATCATATGCAACCGACCAGATTAATAGTATTGCATAGATTCCTAACTATTTACATCTAATCTGAACACAAAAGAGAGTTAAGTTACCCATGTTATGAATAACTAACAAACGAGAGTTGATAGATGTTTGAGAAGCGTCAACAAGCTTGACTTCAAGCTTCCTAGCCCTCCAATGGTGACTTATTCTCTCTGCCCTCTGTCTCTCTCTATTTTGGATCGGTTTAACAATGGTTAACTCTACTGAAATGACCTACACTTCTATTTGTAGAGGTTGTGAAATGTTAAGTTCTCTAGGCAAAGTATGGCTCGCCTAGCGAATCAAGGTTTTTCCTTTGGAGGAAAAAATTAGTTGTCTTCAGATATTCTTGAACCGTTATAGTTTGGTTATCAGGCCAAATCCTTGCCTACCAAACTGCCTTTGGCTTTTCCTTCTGGAACTATGTTTTGCCTCGCTTTTACCTCACTTAGCTCGCCTAGCGAGTCGGGATTTTTACCAAATGTCTTTGTGATGCTCTGGCTTGACTTCTGAGTGCTTGCCTTCTTTTGCTTCGTATTGGCGTAGTCATACTCAAAACCTAAAAAAAAAGGCATGAGAAGTAGACGCAATAACTTTCTGACATAGTTTACAAATATAAACAATATTTATATATTGGGGGTTTATATACTGCATATCTTACAAAACAAGTTGATAAGTGCTATGAAAAGTAACAGTAATTTGACCCTTACCACATCACCAACAATTTATATCCATGCATCAAGCCAAATAATGTTGGATGTGATAAGGTGTATCAGAAAAAAGCTAGTGAGGCTTATATTATTAATTCTTATCTTTCAACCGAATTTTTTAATAAATAAGATCTAAAAATTGAACTCATAACCGATTACTTAAAGAGCTCAAGTATAATTATTGACAATGCTACTCACACACTTAATATAAATATATATATATATATATATATATATATATTATTTTTATCTTTTAATTATTTTAAGTAATATAATATTTTAATTAATAAATATGTTTGTAAGTTTTTTCCTTCCCTGCTAGCTATATATAGAACTTCCTTCGATTCTTTTGGTACATGCAAATGGCTCTCCTAATGAACTCAAGTACTTCAACTCATGTACTTTACCCTGCATTAAAAACAGAGGAGCCCAAAACAGAAAACATGGTTTCTATTTTTGATTCAAATTTGCTTCAAAATCAAGTGAACATGCCAAAAGAATTCATTTGGCCATCTATAGATTTAGTTAACACAGCACAAGAGGAGCTAAAAGAACCTCTCATAGACTTAAGTGTCATGAAAAGTGGTGATGAAGAAGCTATTGCAAGTGCTGCTGAGCTTGTGAGGAAAGCATGTTTGAAACATGGTTTCTTCCAAGTGATTAATCATGGTGTAGACCAAGAGCTCATTAATGATGCATATTGTGAAGTTGACCCCATTTTCAACCTACCTATCAACAAGAAGCTAAGTGCTAAGAGGGTGCATGGTGGTGTCTCTGGCTACTCAGGTGCTCATGCAGATAGATATTCTTCCAAGTTACCATGGAAAGAGACGTTTTCTTTTGTATACAATCACCAAAATGATTCCAATTCTCAGATTGTTAACTACTTCAAGTCTGTCTTAGGAGAAGACTTTCAACAGACAGGGTAAGGTTGACATTAATTGAATTTATTGATTTCGATATGGTCCACTTTTGTCACATTATTTTGTCTCCAATAATGATACATGGACACCTAAATTTCATATACAACATCTTATTTTATAATAACAATAATAATAATAATAATAATTTTTTCCTCTTTTGCCTTTTTCTACTAATGTTTGCCTAAATACAAAAGATTTGTGGTTGTGCTCAACCAAATCTACCTCCTTTAGATCCTCAAAAAACACACTCTTAAAAAGAACGGTGTGAGATCTTAAGTTGAGGACTTTCAATTCAACCATACAAATAAACAAAGAAATTTAAGTGTGATCAAACTTTGATTTAAAGACTACTCTTATAGTCAATTTAAAGGGTCAAAGTTGTAGAGATTATGACAATTCTCCCCATCAACTTCGATTTCGATGGATGGGTCTCCCTTTTAAAGTTTTAGGGTCAAGTCTCCCCTGATGTCAATTTCGATGGATTAATTTAACTTCTTTAGAAAAGAACATATTGATGGTCGTTTGATCAAGATGGAATGATAACTAGTAAACAAATTTTAAATTGTTTTAAAAATTTAAAATATCGAGTTTGAAATATGACTTACGTACTTCATTAAACAACCATAAATATAACCAAGTAATTTGACTTAAGTGACTAACGAGCTCTATCTAGAACGAGTTGTCTAAGAAAATTTGAGTTTAATTCTTGGATGAAACAATTATTAATCAAATTTTACTTACGTCTGAATTGAACTTTAGATTACTATGAACCATTTTCCCTTAGAATCTAAAGGTTAAAAAAAAAAACCATATATATCCTTTATGAATGCATATGGAGTTGTGACGACAACAATCCTATCCAAATCCCACTTTACCCTCTGTTGTGACCTAGCCAACAATTCAAGTACTAGAACAAGGACAGCCAACTATATTGGGTGATATGCTGCTTATCATAAAATATTCTTTTGGCTGATATGCCGCAATTATTGAAAGACAAATGCACTTGGCAATTCTTTTGACTTTATATTTTTATGATGGGATAGATGGGTGTATCAAAAGTACTGTGAAGCAATGAAAGAATTATCTTTAGTAATTATGGAGCTCTTGGCCATTAGTCTGGGGATAGATCGTTTGCATTATCGAAGATTTTTTGAAGATGGTGACTCAATAATGAGATGTAACAATTATCCACCTTGCAAAAGTTCTAGTCTCACCCTTGGTACTGGCCCTCACTCAGATCCAACATCATTAACCATTCTTCATCAAGATCAAGTTGGAGGTTTACAAGTTTTTGCTGATGACAAATGGGTGGCCGTTCGCCCTAGACCTGAAGCATTAGTCATAAACATAGGTGATACTTTCATGGTATGTAATTTCTTTTTACTATACTGTTTTCATCTTTTTTTTATATGCAATAATGTCATGTATTTTTTTTGAAAGAATAAGTTTACATTTGATCAACGGCAACAACAATCAAGCCTTATCTCACTAAGTGTGGTCGGCTACATGAATCAAATGACGTTATAGGGTTTTATCATAAACCATATTCCAATCCAACTCATTGACAACACTAAAAAAGAATAGTATAACAAGATTTCTAGTGCAAATTAGATATTATATTATCAAATATAATTTTATATTATTAATGAAAATGACATGTCATAAAAAATAAGTCTCAATTGATTATGGAAAAAAATCTAAGATTTGTTAAATTAGGAAACTAAAATGTATTTAAGTCTATTTAAAATTAACCTAATAACAATGATACGGTGATTTCCTTAAAAAAAAACAATGATATGGTGATTTCTCTCTATATAAGCAAAAGATACTTTGTCAAAATAAAAATAAAAATTAAAGATACTTAAAATAAAAATTAAATTAAATATTTAAAATATGTGTATAAATAAAATAAAATAAAATAATGCGACTTAATTAATTTAAGCAGTTTTAAAAATATTTTATAAATAATTATATTAATTTAAGCATGTGCATATCACTTTTACACAAGTAACTTTAATAAGTTTTACTAATAAAACTCAAAAAATAAGTTTTACTAATATTAGCCACAAAGAAAGTCAATAGTATTATTAGCCACAAAGAAAGTGAATAGTGACCAACTAATCCTAAAATAACCTTCTTTTTATTACTTGATTACGAAAAAAAAATCACCAGTACAGACAACTATACTCTTTTTACAATTAGTGTCTCATATCATTTTATTATATTACTTAATTTCTAAACTAAAATATCTTTATAAATATCAATAGAAACATTTTGTAGACATAATTACCGGAACTTATATTAGTTTTAAGTAATGATATTTGAACAACTATTTAAGACAATTTTTGTGATAATTTTTTTTTTCTTTTTCATTGGTCAAAAACAATATAGAGAAAAAAAAATAAAGAATGAGAATAAGAAGATAACGTGAGTATGAGAGAGTTATCAAAAAATGATGGTAGAAACAACATTTCTCATTAGTTTTCTTGTGTATTTTCAGGCGTTATCAAATGGGAGATACAAGAGTTGCCTCCACAGGGCATTAGTGAACAGATACAGAGAAAGAAGATCATTGGTTTTCTTTGTGTGTCCAAGAGAAGACAAAGTGGTGAGACCCCCAGAAAAATTGTTAAGCAAAAATGAGGCAAGAAAGTACCCTGATTTCACATGGTCAAGTTTATTTGAATTTACACAAAAACACTACAGAGCTGATGTTGCTACGCTCCAAAGCTTCTTTCAGTGGCATTCCTCTTGCAACTTATAATGAATCATATGATGATTACTTTTTGTTAATGTTGCCATTACTATTTGTTACTTCACTTTAGGCGTTATTTCCTTCCACATGAATCATATGATGATTTCTATTTGTCAATGTTGCCATTACTATTATTCATTGGCTATAGTTATCCTGTGTATATTTGATAGCCATGTTGTGTTATATATGCCCCTGTACGGTGTTTGTGCAAGACTATAGCTTGCACCTCAAACTAGAATGTGATGTACAAATGTCTGTGATTTCAATTTTCTATATGCTAACATGTTGAAATTTGAGTCTAACTGAGTCTAACCAATTCTTAAAAAATCTTCGGTCTGCACAACATTTTGATTTTTTTTCTAGATGAAAAGTCACTAATAATTGTCTCTGTATCATGTTATATCATATCTTTCTCAGTACATGAAATGACAAGATCATTCAACTTTTTTTGTGACATTAACAATCTCAACTAGTTTTTCAATAATTTTAACTTCGAAAAACTTCTTTGGGAGATGTCATAGTCATCAACATAGATAAATAATTTTTTTTGGATCTAATGAACCCCTAATTGTTTTTTGTTCGGACCCAAATTTCATACTTATTTTTTTGAGGCCTAGGATGATCGTCCTATTCGTCCTGCCTCAGATACTACTTTCCCGAGTGTCCAATGACACTAGTTAAGGAAACAAAAAAGGGTAAATTTTGCTTAAAAATGACATTTTCTACACTTTTAAGTACTTGATTACACAAGTTCTAAGAAATTCTTACTATACTTGTATGCTTAACTATTTCCTAGTTAGCATGACCCTAAAAAATGGTAACTAGTTCCCCTTTTCAAATTTTAATTGTGTTATTTTTATTTTATTTCTAGCAGTAAGCAATGGAGAAATTTTATCTTCTGGAGAAATTTTATTTAAGTAAGGACTAAACTTAAAAGGTCCCAATTTTATGGAGAAATTTTTGCTATATATAAAATTTATCCATTGCTTACTTATATAGCGAGTGATGTTTTTATTGAGATCGAAAATGAAAAAAATCATTCAATATTTTTAAAAAATGACAAATCGTATAAAACAATTATAATGTATATTTTACTTTAAAAAAAGAAATGAATATATTTTCAATGCTATAAATTATATATGCGGTGTTTTCACTATTAAGAATCTCTTATGAAGGTGAGAAAAACACAAGAAGGGGGGTTGAATTGTGTTTACTTTTTCTCGATTTCTCCTACTGAAGTCACTGTTCAGAAGCAGATAGAGTTCAACTTCTGAAGTGATAATCAGAATCTAAATGCAGCGGATAAAAACACACACACAGAGAGAGAGAGAGAGAGAGAGAGAGAGAGAGAGAGAGAGAGAGAGAGAGAGAGAGAGAGAGAGAGAGAGAGAGAGAGAGAGAGAGAGAGAGAGAGAGAAGAAGGACACAAAGCAATTATACAGGTTCCTTCCACAAACCGGAAGTAGTCATGTCCTCCTTGCACTTCCAAGGAGAGTTCATTAAAAAATGTAATATCAAATTACAACTGCTCAATGCTACCACTAGCAAGAGACTTCAAATTACTCAAGCACAACTGCAAGAGATTTCCTATGCTCTTGAACACAGTCAAGAGACTTCCAATGCTCAAGCACAACTGCAAGAGACTTCTATTGCTCAAGCACACAAGAAAGAGACTTCTAATTAAACAGAATTACAAAGAAGTTTGTTTGAGTTTGAACACTTGATATACAATCAATGGTGTTCACAATACAAATCAGATACAAATTCTTAAGACTTTAGAATTTCTAAAATATGAACTTTGATAAGAAATTTTAAGTGACTTTAGATGAGGAACAATAACAGAGTTTGAGACTTTGAATTGTTGTATGAGTCTTGCTTTTTGTGTGTGTATGTATTTCCAACTAGCAGGTCTTCACTCCTTTATATAGAGGTGTGAAAGATACGTTGGAAAGTTGCCAACACAATAAAGAGTCGTTTGAAGCTTTGATTAAAATCATCAATGATCTTTTGCCTGATATGGTTATTGTCCTATGAAGGATCAATTTCAAATGTATTCCTAGTTTGAAGGAACATTTCTGCAGGCAGAGCTGTTATTACTGTCCTGTTGCAGAGACACGAACAGAGTAGTGGAGGAAGTGGTTGTACAGTTCGTACAATTGTCGTTTGTCAACGCTCTTGATAGAACAAGCATCTGATGCTTTCAAATTCCTTCACAAAAGCCGCTGTTACACTCTTTTAGTCTTCTGCAATGCTGGACGAGATTAAATCAATTACCCAGCCATTGAAGCTTTAAGTCTCTCATCTCCTGATGAACTTTAACTTCTGGTGATCTTGCTTCTGATGAGATGCTTCTGACGAACTTGTTTCTGATGACGTCATCACTTCAGGAGCACTTATACTTCAGATGCACTTTTCTTCAGATGCTTCAAGTTTCCTTTTTGTTGATTCCTTTGCTCTCTTTTGTTCTTCCAGAACCTTATAAAGATATCAAATTTTTGTCTATGGTCATGTACACTTGAACAAATATTAGCATATTCAATTGACGATTTTTAATACCTTGTTATCATCAAAACTCTAAGGGTAACGTATGTTAAACACATTTTGCTCCAACATCTTATACAAAATTTTATCTTTTCAATATGCGACTTCAGTACTTTTCCAGTAGTCTTCTTAGAGCATCCACAATGAAGAAATCAATTTTTAGTACTTAAATGGGTCACACGTACACATCATTCATTTATAACTTTTTAATATTAGTATCTAATAAACATTCAATCCCTCCAACCTAGCACTTCACACAAATTTCTTAAACGATATTCATTAATCATCTATCAATAATTTTATATCATTACATTTCGTTTTCAATGATAAATACGTGCTAGACATATATTTATCTGAATTCTTCAGATTCATCAAGTACTCAAGCTTTTTTTTCCACAATGATGATACATAATATGTACAAGTCTTATATGATTGTGAATGATCTTATACCTTATGTTTTTTCTTTCTAATATATTTGTAGTCGTCTTAGTTGATGGTGTCAACTTTGTTGGGATTATAAAAAAATGCAAGTTTGCCGAAGTCAAGTTTCAGAAATGTTAATCTAATACTCCATCCGTCCCTATATATAAATATTTTTTTATTAGAGACAAATGATGCTTATATATAGGGATGGAGGGAGTAGTAAACTTGAATCGGAGACCATATTTTTGTCACATTAACTTAATTAGATAGTTGAACTTGCCATCTTGAATTTGGGGACAGATTGAGGAATCATTCATCTCAATTCCGAATGGTCATAGTCATACAACCTAGCTTTTGTTGTTATCTTGTAGTAAATGGAGGCCTGTCAGTGTTGCCCATGTGTGCATGTCTTATGCACTAGGTCCGGGACACAATGAAAGTTGTGACAGAACATTGATCGATTAGGGATGTAATGTGTTGATTTGATTAAGTTTTGTTTTTGATAGAAAATATATTCAAAGTAATAAAAAATTAGCCAACGTGGTTTTAAAAGTTTTTCTCAAAAGATTTGAACTAAGAATGGGTCACTTTCATTTACTTCAATTAGATTGACTTATTTATAACATCGTGAACTCAATTATCATTAATTCTGTGTTAATATATGGGCTCTTTGTTAATTTTCATTAAATTTTTGGATTTATTCCAATTATGATGAGCCTCGATTCATCTAAACTTTGTTCAATAAAATATATATTAAAAAAAACCATTTATTTTTCAACTACTTTAGACTGTTTATACTATTAAAATAAGTATATAAGCTGCAATGAAAATATATATAATGCGTAAAAAAATGAAAATATATATAATGATTAGTGGCTAGAGGGTGGTGTTCTATGTGACAGGTTTAGAAGGCTATTTGATTTAACGGTAAACAAGTTTGTGAGGGTGGTTGTGATGTGTACTTTAGGTTGAGGCGTACAAGAAGATGGGTGGAAATGGTAGGGAAGGTTGTTAGTTTGGAGGAGAAGTAGGTCAACGAATAGATCATTCCTCTATGACATAGTTTGGTCAAAAGCGGTACTATTGAAGGTCTCCTATTTCGAGTGGAGGTTGCTTCAAAATCGATTACCAACAAAAGATATTTTGAGTCATCATGGATGTATCCAGGTTCACCCAGGTTTTTGCATGAGTGAGTGTGAGCGGGAGGAAAGTACATACCCTTTTTTTGTGGGTTGTGACTTGTTTGGACGCATATGTCCTCTTATTCATCAATGGGTGGGCATTTGCTCAGCAGAGATGTAGCATATAATTGATCGCTTTAAACATTTTGGTCATTTAGGAAGCGATTCTAGGAAGAGTCGTTATTTGTTTCATCTGATTTGGTTGGCTAGTGTCTAGGTGTTATTGAAGGAGCAGAACAATCGTGTTTTTCAGCAGAAGGAAATTATATTCATCAATTATTCGATAAAGTCAAACTCTTCTCTTTCTAGGGGTTGAACGCAAAGAACAACCACTTAGCTTATGGCGCTGATGTCCATTATCAAAAGAAATAGAGGTGTCAATTATAATAGTTTTGTAGTAAAAAAAAATATAAATACTTGTTTTTTTAAAAGTGGTGACGCTACACATTTATGCATAAAAAATAGGCGACACTACACATTTATGTACCAAAATTGTGGTAATTCATACCTCCGTTTATTTTTCAAATGAAGTGAATCCTTACTATTTGCAAGTGTACTTCATCTATCGAATAGTGAAAATATATAGTCAATATATATTATACGAATAGTGCACATAGTCAAACAATGTCGTTTATTTTGAGATGGAGGGAGTATCATTTTTACTCACATTAATCATTTACATTTATTCTTTACATTTTACTTTTACTTATGCCAATATTTTTTTAGTCTTATTAACAAGTACCCTAAGAGTATTGTTTAAGTTAGTGTTTTAAAACCCGGACCAGTAATCGACCCAACCAAGGCACTGTGTCATTGGATTACTGGTCGGACCAATGGATCACTAGTCGGACCGCTTAACTATTCACCCAATCTTTGTAAAACAAAAGTTAATAAAATTTCACATTTAAAAAACACAAAAACTTCATATTCTTCCATCATATTTACATGTATGTATATTATGTACCGAATATATATCAAATCATATTCACGTTAACAAGAAAAACTAATAGGAAAATATATTTTATAATTATCAAATAAATATGTGAGATTATATCATATATTAAAAACGTATTAAACATGTGTGTATATATATATATATATTCTTTAAAAAAAACATGCATATGCGTTAGCAATAAATAAATAAATTAAATATATAGACTTCAGATGAAACTCTATCAAAAAAATTGATAGAGCCGGTTGGTAAGTTGGAACAATAAATTATTCCTTGTCCCTCGTTTGATTCCCGCTTGCCACCGTTTGGTAAATCTTTTATAAAATATTCAATGGGGATCCGGTCCGGTTCGTAGGTGGGTCATACCAGGTCATCGGTTCGATCACATATCCGCATGGGTCACACCGGGTTTTCCAGATTACTTGCAATTCAAACACATATAAAAGTCATAACTATATAATTTTCAATGTAAAAGTTATTACTTATGTATATCGCCTGTTAGCGTTTTTCTTATTTGTTTAATTGTTAAAAACCTTGCAATTTGAAAGCTATTAACCAATCCTTTAGCTAACTTTTAAGTTCGACATGTAAATAATATAAATTGAAGAACAAAATAAAATAAATATTCTATCAAAATTATAAAGTAAAATAATATGAATTAAAGAACAAAATATAATAAATATTCTATCAAAATTATAAAGTAAGAGTGATGTATCGCATAAAAAAAAGAGTAAAGAGTGATGTAGAAACAAATATCCAAAACAGAATGGATAACTTTGTATTCACAATGGATATAACGAACAAAACAAAATACAGCTATTTTTCTGTTTTCTATAACACGTACATTCCCCACGAGGAGGAGGTGGTGTATGCCTATGTCTGTCTACCTTCACCAGCATTGGAACAAAGGACAAGGCTGTGAACTGTCAAAGTAGGTCAGCTTAAAAAGTTGAAGAAGATGCAAACACAATATTCTATAGAACAAGTGGGATGGATATAATGGGATTTTGTGAAGTGAAGTGGATAAAATTAAAATGGATGGTGATGATAAAACGTAGTATTATTAAGACGCAAAACATGCATGGTTAGATGACGCAATATAGAGGTATATGAAGACACACATAACTAGAAGAAACAAACAATTGATGTATACGCGACTGAAAGAGGGTTGTTTAAAATTGACACATAACGAGAGTTTAGAGTGTATCTCAAGATTTCAAGTTTGATTCTCCTCTAATATCAATTTTAGTGGGTTAAGTACATACTTGCTTTAAATTGAACTCTTACAAATAGATGAGATTGAACCTCTTATATTAGTCGTTAAATGGTCCCCATAGGGTTACATCACTTCTACTCCAAGGATATAAATAAAAATAGGTCAAATATTTTGTGTTTTCCTTAAAGTTAGATGTCTTTAAGTTTTTTTTCTCTACAAATTGATCATTTAAATCGTAAAATATTTTCATCTTTACTCTCTTTTCATCACACTCGGTTAAAAAAAAAATTTGTCGACGTTTAATGCTATGTTAAGTAGTGGGTCCAAATCCATTGCTCTCAAAATTATGATTCATATGTGTATTACTTAGTCTTGATTTGAAACGACGTCCATTCGATTACTTGATTTATAATGTTGCTCAGAAAACATTTATGTGTAAAATTAAGTTTGAATCCATAAAAAAAAATATGTGTAAGTAATCATGTTTGGTGTAATAAACAATTGTTAAACTTATCGCTTTCATGTTAAATGGTAACGTAAACACTTTTTAAAGAAGTTGAATAAAAAAGATGATAACATTATAATTATTTTATGACTTAAAAAACAAATTTGTTACAAACAAAACTGTTAAAAGAACTAATTTATAGCAAAATAAAAGTAAACGACTAATTTGTTATTAACAACTAACTTAATTGTGAATGATATTTAACCTTAAAAATATGCAACTCTTAAACAACCCATGCTTTTTTTTTAAAGGATTAAACAACCCATACTTTTTGTAAAAAAAAGAACACACTCTCACTCTTTTATATATTTTTTGAAGGACACTCTTTTATATATTTTTATACCGCAATGCTGCCGTATCTTAATTACGTTGTTTCAACAAAGTCAATGCAATCCAGTTTGCCAGCTTTATGTTTTACCAATGGGTAATAACTCCGTTCTTAATTATAATACGCTTTTGAAATTTTTTTTCTTCCCTTTTTATAAGATTTCAACTACATTAATTATTTCTTTACATACATGTCCTTATTTATTATACATCTTTTTCTTCAATCATCAATAAATAATATGTTGAAAACATAAACCAACCTTCTCTCTTAAAGGATAAAATTGTAAAAACAATATTAATTACAAACATATTTAATATAAATATCCACTGTCTTAATTCCCGTTATTTTTTTAAAATGGCCCTATAATTAAAAAGAGAAAGAAGAAATGAGTTCATATTCTCTCCTATGTATATTAACCCTCTTAAATGCCTTCATTGAGATACTCTTTGGTAAGACAGATTTTAATGGAGTGGAAAATAATGAATTTGAGGAATAGAAGATGAAAATTTTAAGTGGAGGAAAAGTATTTTTTTATCTGTATAAGTAGTTAGGAGTATAATATTTAAACAAACTTATTTTTTCACTACCAAAAAAAATAAACTTATTTTTTTAGCATTAAAAAAATAATATTTATGTTTAATTGGTAAGTCGCTTCACCTATAGCGAAATGGGTCGTGGGTTCCTTGTTCTTTGTTGTTGTGTTTTTTTAGTAAGGGCTTTCATGGCTTCCTGTGATGACCCCATTTGGTGAATTGCTATGGCCATCATTTTTCATAATTCGTGGAGGGACATGTGTGAACCTTTGATGAGATATAAGAGAAGAAATTGTATTATTGTAGGGATTTAAAAAATGAAAGATGAATCCTAAAATAGGCCGACTTGCATTATATATGTGGAGCATTTCATCCAATAGACACGACTGAATCCAACAAATAAATCTCAATTGTTGACAACAATATACTTTTCTTGTCATTAATTTGTTACCTAATTGGTGTCTTGAAAATATTTGTTGCTCAAGGATCATGTGCTGGATGCCTTTCCAATATCTGCTGATGGCTCCAACCTGAGAGTGACCATTTTTGTAGAACAGAAGTTGAAGTACTTCTAACTACTGTATCAACGTAATTGTTTCTCTGCTTTCAGCTAATCAGCAAGGATTGTCTTTTCTTCGACTGTGGGCATCATCTTCGTTTTCTCCACTTGAGTGTTCAGTGACATTTTGCTAGACGGTTCTTAGTATTGAAATAAGACGGTTAGGTTATATTATATTTTAACTATAAGAACAATTATATATTGTTTTAATTAGGATAGATAGCTATGAGTGGCAGTTATGTATTTGTGTTATAAAAAGGGAAGTTATGAGACAAGCGAAAGAGGGATTAAGTTACTTGGCAAAGGATTGGAAGAGACCAATCTTCTCTTCTTATTCTAAAAGATTATAAGGTTTAGCTATAACTTAACCCTAATCACACTCCTTAATTCTCTCCTTAATCAACTAAACCTAGCTTCCATGATAAGCTTTTACACGTGTAACCACACCCCTAATTTCCCTCCTATACAACTAAACCTAGCTTCCTTAAGAAGCTTTTATACGTGTAGTTAATGCCTTACACCCACTAGCCTTGATAACTTTCTGTCTTCTCAATTTGAATTTGAATTTCCCTCTCCCCATAATTAAATTGGCCCTTCTATCACGCCCATGGTACTGTTTTATTCGCCCTTAACCCTAAAACATACTAATATCAGTTCTGCTCATCATTCAATGGTCTTTCCTGAGTTCCAAAGCTTGCTTGCATTGCATTGTTTTAAGGGTATCATATCCATACTGTTTAATTTTGTTTGCAACTTTTTGTTGTTTTATTCTATTTGCATTATTAATTAACATGTATGTTGTATATTCATGCACAACTCCTTTGGATCCAAACCCATCATCTGATTTGAACAAACTCTTGAATGATTTACGACTGCAGTACAGAACTATATGTGTTGAGTTTCGTTTCCATGAGACAATTTTTCAGTTGTAAAGCAGTAGTGTTTTCAAAACTATATTGTCTTTCTTTTTAAGTATTCTTATGGTTTGTCCCAATTTTTTTATGTTTAATGGGACAATTTTTCAGTTGTAAGGCGTTTTGAGACTTTGTTATTTTGTTTGTGTTGCATTTCAAATCCAACTATTATGTAATGTCGCATTTTGAGATCTATCTGTTATGTTTGTTCTACTACTGTATCCATATTATTATGCAATGATCTTTTTCAAAGTTACGGCGTTTCTTTTATCTGTCACATAATAACAGAATGTATGATTGCTCATATGGATTCTTTTATTGTGCCCTTCAACTGAATTACTCAAGTAGCATGCACCGTGCAATTTTAATGGATGCAAAGAAAATGAGCCTGGCAGTATATTCACATGTTTTATTCATGTTCCCTTTACATTGTCATTGTTATTATGAAATCTTTTTTTACAAGGGGATAGCAAGTGTTTTCATGTTATTAAGATAATAATAAAATTGTGTACAATATATGGAATATTCAACTCAAGTATAAATAATTTGCAATGCAAAGTATTTTCTTAAGATTTAATCTCATGCGCCTATCGTATAATAATATTATTCATAATATTATTACATGATGAATAAGCAAAGTTAAGAGGTTAAAATTGTCTCCCATTAAAATAATGATGATAAGAATAGCCGCTGATACATTTATCTTACTTTTATGAATATGAAATAAGTTTTTATGTGCTTTATGAATAAGCAAAGTTCTTAAGATTTATCTGCATGTGAGAAACAATTATTATACGTATTTTTAGCCTAAGAAAATGAAGGGATGATTATTTAATTAGATATATACGTGTTTTTGAGTTTCTAACCGACTATAATGTAATTTATGAGAGTATAAAAGCATTTTTGATTCCAACTATTTGTTGTGTGTGGAGAAGTTAAATGGTTAAAATGATGGGCTCAATTAACAGACAATGAAATAAATGTCTTTCACATTATTATGGGGCGCGTGGCTCAACTTTATAGAGACTATCAAATTTTAGTATGGAGAGTTGTGTTGATTAATTGGTGTGTAGCATGCCTGAATAACTACTGTGTTAAGTGGTGTTAATAACAAGTATGCATTGAGCATGTTAACAGTCACATATGCTTTGCATAAAAAATTACGGGAAACCACATATAATAAATATTTTCCACAGCATGCTGGCTATTAAAAGTTTGGCATTTAATGATACATCTGATAGCAATTTACTTATGTGATTTACCCAAGATGTGTGATTGCCCCTTTACAGTAATAACTTTTTAAGGAGTTTGCATTGGGTATATGCATTTAATTTGTTATGTTGCTATGCGTAGGATGCATTGGACTGCGTTGATTCTTGCAGCAACACAATGGTGGCTGAGAATCCGGTAGGCAAATCTGGGTGTAAGAGGTCATTGGACAGCATAACTATCGGTGATGTTGTTTATTAGATTATTAATTCATTTTAGTTAGAATTAGTTTTATCTTTGCTTAGTAGTTTATCTAGAAGCTTGCATATGAAGTAACTAACTCAAGTTACTTGTTTCTCAAACATTTAGGAAGGGAATGCCGAAGTCTTGAGTTTCCCAAGAATGTATTGTAATATTAGTTTGTATTTTGGTACCAGCTTCTGTCACATTTCTCTACCATCTTCGAATTTCTTTTATTTCTTTTATAGGAAATCTTTGAATTTAAA
>Ga0315914_1007040_pt1 | contig 15726 bp, 17 predicted proteins | sample MpolenodulesMG_FD_203920 | JGI IMG/M metagenome (GOLD analysis project Ga0315914, IMG submission 203920) | Medicago polymorpha root nodule microbial communities from Los Angeles, California, United States - elongated nodules | ecosystem: Host-associated > Plants > Roots > Nodule | place: USA... | reverse complement strand
TAGGGTTTTGAAATTGTTTGATTTGAAGTTGATTGAAATATGGACTCTAGGTGTTTGTTAAAATGTCTCAATGAATTTTCTTTTGATTTTTTCAATGTTAATGATGAAATTGGTTAGAAATATGTTTGTTAATGTTGATTATAGTTAGTTTGACTACAATGTGGTAGTTTGCGGATTGAATTGACACTGGTGAAATATTAGTGTTGTTGTTGAATTGTTTGAAATGGCATCCATGTGAAAATGTGTCATTGATACTTTGCTTTTTGAAATGTTGTGCAGATATGTCTCGGAGGAATACGTCTCAGAGACCGCCTGAGCCGCCTCAGGATAGGAGTGACAGATTTAGGGAAGGGAGGCCTGCCCCTACTGGTAGTTTACGGAGGGAGAAACAAGCATTACGCCCTCCCATGGCTGGTTGAGGGAGAGGTGGGGGAACGAGGCTTGGTATAGTTGATGCTGCTTGAGGATCTACGTTACAGACGAGTCCATCCCAGACGGTGGACCCGACACAGTATCAGCAGGATTATGAGGTGTATGAGCAGGCGCAGGATCAGGCGTATCATTTTGAGGAGCCTCAACCTCACTAATATCAGTTTGATGCGTATTAGCAGCATCAGTATGAGGATCATCATGAGCAGCCTCATATTGAGCAGGAGCAGCCTCATATTGAGGAGCCTCGGTAGCAGGATGATATTGAGTAGCCTCGGCATCATGATGATGGGGGTCGTTTTCAGGGGGTGCCGAGGGTGGTGAACGAGGCCGGACCGGACGGCTATGCAGGGGGTTCTTATGAGCTCACGCTTTTACCTCACTTTGGTGGACATGTGGCATGCAGGATTTAGGTCGATGCCGATGTAAGTATATTTTAATGTTTATTTTATTTATTTTACTATTTATACAACTTATTCTAATTATTATTTTACTTATGTAATGTTAGAATTAAAATTCATGTTAGAATATATTTAATGTTTTTTTTTACTTATAATTTATTTAACGGTGTTGTTTGTTGTTTTTTGTTTTTGTATTTCAGTTTCGAAAAAAACATAGGGTGAAAGGTATCTCGCACGGGAAGAAGTTGAGCCTTAAAAACCTGACAATCCCTCAGCCGTGTGAACAAAACCAATGGTTTTAGGATGAAGTGAATATGTCCGGTCTTACTCCCTCATGACTAGTGGGTACGAGAATATCTCTCACGGGTTCGTTTGTGCGATGTCAGAGAGATGGCATGAGGAGACCAGCAGCTTCCATCTACTTGTTGGGGAGATGACCATCACACTAGATGATGTGGCGTGTCTCCTAGGCATCCCCACCATTGGGAGGCTCCTTCCTGATAAAGTGTTAACCCGTGAGGAGGGGCTAGAAGATGATGCAGGTGGACCTAATTTTTATAGCGGAGGCTGCCACTAAGAAGATGACAAAACAGGGTGCTGCTCACGTCAGTTTTGGTGTACTGAAGAGGCGCTACGAGGAGCTCTTGAATAGGTGTAATCAGTTGCTTGATCCTGACACACAGGAGGAGCAAGACGAGCGAGCTCAAGTTAGGCTGGCCTGCATTAAGGCGTTTTTGTTACTCTTGCTTGGCTGGACCATTTTTTTCTGGCAAAAACAGCAAAAACATTAATCTGTTTTGGCTGCTTGCGCTGCAAGATATAGACGAGTTGGACAACTGGTCATGGGGTGGGATGGGACTTGCTTTCCTATATGAGCAGCTATCTCTTACCTCTGACTCATTTGTGGCCTCCTGTGGTGGTTACATGACCTTGCTTGTGGTAATATTTGTTTTTCTTCTTTTTTATTTATTGGTTCGTAAATGTATAGTTGATTGTATAATACTTGTGCTGATATAAATTTATTTCTTTGTGTTAGCAGGGATGGACTTTGACACACTTCACAGACATCATTCTGAGGATTGAAGATGATGCCTACGACCCTATTGTTGCCCCGCTTGTGAGTCAATGGAAACCTCCCAGGGGCTTTTCTAATCTTGGACACTACCGAGCTGGCATTGATTCGTTGGACCATTCTCATGTCACCTAGATGTCGTACGAGAGAGACGACACATCACGCCCTTTCAGGACATATGCTGCTACTCCGGATGGATCATGGCTGACAGCGACAAGATGGTCCGTCACTTGCCAGAGTGGGTTCTTAGGCAGTACGGGTTTGTCCAGACACGACACAGGCCTCCTACAAACATTGAGGCTCTTGCGGCAGATGACGTGACCCATGCCTTCACGGAGTTTGCTCTGCATGTTCTCAGCCATCAGCAGAGGGGTCATTCGGTTCCGGATAACCAGCCGTGGGCTCATACTAGGGGGTACATGAGATGGTTCGTTAGAGTATCACATCCTATTGTGAACCCCCTTGCAGCCATTCCTGACTACGCAGTTGATGCCCCTCCTTGCCCTGTCTCTCCTTACGAGGAGGTTATTGTTGAGCAACAGTGGGTCAGGCATCCTTCCGACCCATACCAAATCATTAGCAACAACAGGGCCATAGTGGACGGTGCAATGAGGCATCCTGATGTGTTTCGTATTCCAGAGGAAGTTATGCACTTGATGCAGGGCATACAGTCTGAGTGGAGCATGCTGGAGCTGATGTCGGCTCCGCGGAGGAGGAGTAGGAGTCCACGGGATGGACCATTATGACTTTTTGTAGTTTTTTATGACATTTTGTTGGATTTGGTTGTAATCCTATTACACTTGCGCATTTTAGCATTTTTATGACATTTTTCGTTATTTTATTTCGTTGTTTTATTCTGTTATTTTTCGTAATTTAATTATGAGTTAATGCTTGATTGAATGAATGCTTGAATGAATTTGAAAAATGCATGCAATTGAATGAATGAATGTATGAAAGAAGGACTGAAAAAAATCAGGGAAAATAGAGGTTTTGTCTCTTCTGGTTTTTTGCACAGACTGGGCGTGAGTTAACTTACGCATGTGCTAATGGTTGTGATAGTTAACTCACACAAATCTTTATACGTGCGTTACTTAAGTAGCGCAGCGTTAGTTAACTAACGCAGGGGCATTTTCGGCAACACTGCAGGGCGCGAGTGTTTTGTGCTGGGGGAGAGCAGAAATCAAAAACATCTCTTCAGATTATCAATAAGGCTTTTTAGTTAAAAATAAAATTAGATTCGGTCTGGCTTTTTATAAAAGAAAAAATGAGATTGAGTATACAAAATTCCAAAAACTGGTTTCTATCAAAATCCTTCTTAAAAAAAAATCTTAAAAATCTATTAAAAAAAACTAAATATGGCTTATGTCAAGGAAAAGAGGCTAATGGATTAATAGCAAATATTGGTGTAGAGTAGATTAACTAGAACAGTAGAAAAACAAAGATTTTCTTCATTCCTGATTGTTGTTCGAGAGAAAGAGAGAAGCTTATGGGTGTTGATTGGAAAATTACTTTAAAGCCATGTATTTAATCATAATTGAAGAAAGAGAAAAGGGTATTTTTGGTCCAAAACAAAAGGGTGTAGGATGCTAACACACCCCTTCTAAAATTAAGGTGGGTGTGCATTAGCATTACCCTTATTTAAATTATTAATTAAAAATAAGTTGAATCCCATTAAAATAGGCACAACACCAATGCAATAAGAATTTAAACTTTTATTCTTTATCAAATAAAAAAATTAATTATTAATTAAAATATAGTTTTTTTAAGGAATTAAAATATAGTTAAATCACATTGAAATAGGAACAACACAACTACAATAAAAAAGTATTGGACACTAATAAGCTAATTTTAATTTAATTAGCCTTTTTTTTTTTGAAGTGAAGCCAAAAGTATTTGATAACTAACTAAATTGAGTTTTTACGCAACTACTCTCTCTGTTTCAAAATATATGTCGCAGTCAACATCTTCACACATGTCATATCAATGTACAACTTTAACGGATTCAAAATAATAGTTTTTATAACTGGGATGCATCTATTAAATCGTATAAATGGACCCAAATTCAAACTCTTCTCTTGGCCCATGATGTAAATTCTGACATTTTCTCTTAAAAAAAAAAAAAAAAAAACTCTTTGTGACATTTTTCTATTCAATTGAAAAGCCAAAAACGTAATTGAAAAGACAAAACATTTTTCTCTTCGTACAGTTAGGTATTTTGATTTATTGATTTCGGTTTGTTTAACTTGCTGATTTCGATTGTGCATTGTTCTCAGGTGCAATTATTGTTCTTCTCAGATGCTTTTGGTTTGCTGATTTGTTCTCATGTTATGTATTCCAATTATTGATCTCATGTACCATAATGATATTTAGGAAGTGGTGTAATTGAAAATACATTGATACAACAATTTCTCCTTTTTTGTGCTATTTTTCTCGAGTGTTAAAATTCTAATCTACTTTTATGATGTATTATATAAGGGGCACTTTTCTCATATTATGCCTAAAACTTGTAAAACACTAGGAACAACACTGCTTGTATCAAAATACGTAAATATGTAAAGTTTAATTAAATTTTGATTTTTTTTAAACTCAAATTTTATTGTTCATCCTTTTTTTTTAAGTTTGAGTGTTACAATATACCAATGTGGTATACATATTTTAAATTTATTTAGAAAAATATAACACTAAAACGAAAAGAAAATAGACAAGAAATAAAATGAAGATTTAAACAGCATGATGAAAACATGCAATGGTGATACAAAAATTTCAACTATTAGTCTCTTTTTAAATGAGACATAACTGAAATTTTGTTCATTTATTTAAACATGAAAAAGACCTGAAAATTACGATGTGAAACACATAGTTCATTTATTCAAATATTAAAAAGACTCAAAAAATTATGATGACGAACACTTAAGTGCTAGGGGAGATATCCCACTGCATGCCAATCACATCAGCTGGAAGAGGGGGCATTTGTTGATTTAGGTGAGCCGAATCAACACCCATCACACCAATATTTGGCGCAAAATCTTCAGCAGTTGGGGTGACACCACCAACACATCTTGTGTTCTCATCTTCAATCTCCTGATATATTCTATTGAAGACATCCACCCTATGAAACTCTGGATTTTTCAAAAGAGCGGCTGTAATGAAAACAACACCGGCAGCCTTGACCTTACCCCCAACGATTCCACCAAACACGTTATTGCCACAATTGGCATTCACATAAATAGAAAAGGAGGAACATGCTGGCTCAACTATTAATTGGGGAGGAACACGACCATATGTCGCATTCATGTAAGTTCCAAATAAGGATGTCATTTTGTATGTTCCTTCAGTTGGAAAATTAGGTGTACGTAATACCGGATGCAAAAATGTGACATTCGAAACAAGACCAGAAGCACTTAACACTGTGATTCCAGCTTGACGAGACAGAGACAAATTGATGAGAGTTTCCACAACATCATTGTCCTTAGGGATCTCAATGGCAATAAATTCCATGAGGTTGTCAGTGTTTTCCTTGACAATGATGGGTGCTTTGGCCTTGTTCTTGGAGCCAATGGGTCTACCCCTAGGCTTTTTCGAGGAGGTTGGTTGAGAGACCATGTGGACTCTCTTATCTCCTCCCGTGATAGAGGAGCTACCAGAGAGTGTGACCGCTAATTTGTTGTGAACATATAAATTTTTGGAGTTTGGGGAGAGTGATGACGATACTCGTTTATTGTTCATCATAATGGAGGATATGTATTTTTATGAAGAGATTAACAATGTGACCTAGTATTTATAATATTTGTCTTGAAATTTGTATTAATACCCACTAATCTGTTTTTTGTAATAAAAATTATTACAGTCAAGAAATCAAAGTCGTTGGTCGTTGGTCAACATCAAATGAATCTTATTTTAATCTCATCAAATCGGATTTAAAAAATCAAACCAATTAATACGAGAGTAATTTTTTTAATGAAATATACAAGAAATGTGTTATGTTACTTTAACAAATTTGATTTTATGACTACTCAATATTTTTTTTGGGTACAATGACTACTTTATATTTTTTTTATATTTTTTTTAACAAATTTATTTTATATTATAACTACATAGATTGCATAATAGTTTTTAACAGCAGTGTATTTGGGTTTCCTCTTTATACCCATCAGCACAATATTTATTGTTTGCAATAAAAACTTATGAATGCTAATAATATTAAATGGGATATGAGATTTTGGGTTGCCTTATTTATTATCTCAATTATATTTGTTACTTCAATGTGTGCGCATAGGATACATCCCATTTAAATGAGTTAACGTGTACAACTTTGATTTGGTCCCGTGAACATGCTTGTAGTTCTATTGTCAATATGGCCGTTCATGTGAAATAGGAGGCTCGACTCTCTTTTTAAAATAGGCCTTTAGTAAAATAAAACGTAATTTTTTTTTGTAGCTAAACTTCATTAAAAAAAATTTAGAATCAGAAGAGCTTCTAAATATGAAAGGAATTAAAAAAAAATTAAGTGAAATTTATCTAACGATGTCGTTTGGATTTGTCACTCCTCTGTTGTGGAAAAGGGTAAAACGAATGGTTTATGTGAAGAAAAAAATGATTGTTGTGATTCTTTCAGTAAAATAGCTTTTCAAATTGACTGATTAAGTGATTATACAAATTATAGGTGGTTTGATAGGATCAGATTTATGTACAAAAAGGAGAACTAAAGTCTAGAAAAAACCTCAAACGTGTACTGAAGAAAAAAAATGATATAACATTTTTTTTTATTTAAGTAGAGGGTGGGTATTAGACTTAATTTTTTGTTTGACGCTCGTAGCATTTGGAGGCCCGACCTAGTTGAGCATCTTGCACGCCTCCAAGGTCGGGCATGTGTCTACCCTAAAAACATCCACCACATGTCTAATATAAGCAGGAAAAAATAACTGGTTTTTTTGTCTTGTTTTGAAAGTAGGAAAATAGCCGTTAAATATTATACATAAAGTAAGAGATTTTACATTTAATAAGAGTTTAGTTTAGGATCCTTGTAAAAAAATAGTTTAATTTAGGAATTTATATTTATTAGAAGTAAGTATAGTATTGTTTGTGATCATTTTCATAATGATGTTTATTGTTGTTGTCATTAAAAAGGATAAAAATTTATATTATATTTGTTATATTATTGGTGTCATTGAAATACATAAACCTAGTTTTTATGTTTTTTTTTTTGGTAATGTTATGATGTAATGAGGCAAAAAGAAAAAGAAAAAAGAAAAGAGCGAGAAACGAAATTAAGTGAGCACCTTGCATGTGATCTTTCCTTAGTCATAATCAGGTCAATAGCACCTTGCATGTGTTCCTTAAGAATATGCTCCAATGTTATATTTCCATTTGCATGTAAAGCATCTCTAATATGAAGGATGTCAATAGCATAGGTGTGCAAAGTATGGTCACGACCAGCAATAATCAGGTCAATGGCTTCCAAACAGTCACTCTCACAAACCTAGTTTTTATGTTTGTTGTAATTTAAAAGTCGCAAACATCTATACTTATATTTTAATCAAGATCAAAATTTCATAAAAAAACATAATTTACAAACATTAACACAATAAAAATGTGGAATAACAGACACATTAATGCCGTCTTTTTGCTAGTAAGTCATAACATTTTTCTTCAACTTCACTTCCTCCACTTTCCTCAACAATGACCAACAAACAAAAATTGAAACAGTAAGAAATGCAAGAATATCTGACTAATCATATGGCAATTGGATAAACAAAGTCTGACTCTCCAAAAGAAACGCATACAGTATCATAATGAATCTAAATACGGGTTTGAAATCCAACAAGAATACAAATACTGAAGTTAAAACTTAGAATCAACAAAGATGAGTCCAATGAGTATTTTTCCCCTTCAAAACTCAAACCTTCCTCATCATAGTCTATTTTAAACTTAGGAGAGTTATCCAGAATAGAAGTAGGGGGCACAAAAGACACCAGAGAAAGCACACTTCAATTTTAACCTAAGATGCACCGGGACCTTAATGTACACAGACAAGCGAGCGAATTTTTCCATGCGATGCCACTGTATCATATTACAATTTATATCCTACAATGCTATGCAAGATATCTTGATTCATGCCAGTCAACAAGTGGCAACACCTTGACATCTGCCATGATACTGAAGATACCTTACACCATAATCATTTTTAGACGGAGAAATTCAGAAGATATGAAGCCTTATGACGAACCTGAAACAAAGTATAGCTCTATGTCAAATCACATTGTAACCAAATAATAACTGATTAAAAATAAGAAAAGAATTTCATTCACCTCTGATGCATAAGATCGTAGGTCAGTTGGTGAAATTAAGATAGAACAATGTCCAAGAAAAGAACAGAACATCTCATGGATTACTTGATTGTCTTCAACAGAGTTGTTGGACAAAATCCAATTCTTTGCCAAGACTAAGTGAATGTACAGTTTGAAGAAATCACAGCTTTTGTGTTTCAAGTTAATTGCATCAAGTGATTTGAGGATCTCTTCTCCACTGTTGGCCTGAAGAAAACGATATAAATGTAACTTATTTAAGCCTGAGGAAGACAATATTAGTGTAACTTACTCAAGCAAATCACGATAGCAATCACAGATGCTACTGCAATTAAATTTGGCGTGTTCATTGTTAACTGGTTTGAAAGAATTTTCTCACGGCATCTTGTCATTGAAGAATATATCTATATACAGGGCACTCAGACAGGACTATATTCTAAATAGCATAATACATTGAACTAACAACCATAGAAATATTAAGAGGCAAAGGCAAATATGGACCACTTTTATAAGTGGTCCAAGGTGCACAAGCAATATTAACCATTAGATAGTGTGGTCCATGGCGGAGAGCCAAAATCCCGCCATACCGGCCGCTTTGTGGTGCCGCCATAATGGATTATGGCAGAAAAACCCGCAATATCGACCGATATTTACCATTGTGGCGACCGATTTTCGATAAAACTGCCCTTAGATTTACATTTTATAGTGATACTGTGTACGATCTGCACTCAATTGTTTTTCTTCTGTGAGCACACAATCTCATCCTCTTCCTCGCTGGCTTCTCCCTTACTAGTGACATGACTCTTGCCGCGAGTTTCTTGCTGAGCAGAAACACATTTCGGATCTTCAACTTCATGTCCTCCTAATATACACACCCTCAACTTGATCCTTGCAGTGAAACACCTTTTTCGCTCTTTGGATTCTCCAAGGAAGCATAATAAAAGCGGCTAAAGTCTTCTCTCACAAGATGGAGTTGACTACAGGGATCAAACAACACTGTAATGTCCTTTCATGAATGTCTACCTACCGATAGATTATATAAATCGTAAGTTGTCATGGTGATTTGACCTGTAGTTTCCTCGATCTCCCCTCAATCTTGAAGTAATGGACTATCCTTTACAATTCTTACTAGTGCTTGCTTTTCCAGGTCTTCTCCAAACATGTAAACATTATCTCCACACATTTTAAAATTACCTGAGATGAGACTATCTCTAATGACTTCATTCTAAATACTATTTTGTATAATTACTCATTCATCACAGCATTTGATCTCTACAACACTAAATTTCTTGTTGGCTCATACAACATCGTAAGTCTTATAGCTATGAAAGCGGTACTTTTCTATCACAAATCAGATCACAACCAAAGCATTTTAATATCTCATCCACTGTGCTTGAATCCTATGGTTGATATTAAGGGCTTATAAGAAATATCATGTGATACAAAATTAATATCTCATCCACTGTGCTTGAACCCTATGGTTGATATTAAGGACTTGTTAGAAATATCATGTGATACAAAAGTTTCAACACCAAATATAATTTAGTGTTCTTTGTCGATGCCAAGAATTGAATCTGTGAAAAAAGAGCCGACAACATTCCGCATGTAGGTCAGAAAAATTTCAGCAACAAAACAGCCCTTTTTAAAATAAGAACATAACAACTACATTTAACACACTGATGAATTGAAACAAAGTATTTTTCAAACATTACAAATGAAGAATGCTTGAATTTTCGTCAATAAAAGTTTGAGAGTGGATGTTAGGACTTCGTATGAGAGGGTGTTTTAAGTATTAGTAGGTAGTTAATTAGGTTTAAGTAGATTTATAGCAAGACGCCCATTAGGGTTAGTTATTTTAAAGAGTCCCACATCGGACAAAAGATGGCCCAAACATGTGTTTATAAGTGGGGAAAATCCTCACCTTACAAACTGGTTTTGTGAAGTTATGTTAGGCACAACCACAAATTCTAAGATGGTATTAGAGCCTCTCCAAGATCCAATGGGCCATTTGCTAATAATCTACTTAAACCTAATTAAGTACCTACTAGTTACTTAAAACACCCTCTCATACTAAGTCCTAACAGTGGATTTTTGGTGTTAAATTTTTTAATTTTATCACATGCATGCTAAGTAACTTTCAACACAAACCAGACCTTCATTTAACTTCATATGTGCACAACAATAATTAAACTTGATGGAAGGGGAAAGTATCATACTCCATCAAAACAAGAAAGCATGGTTTGATAGGCAATGGCGCTCCTAAGTTGCCTACAACGAGAACTATCTTCTGAAACACATTCAACAGTCCGGATGCAATTCAAATCCTCCGAGAGTCTGCAGATCCAAGACAACAAGAATAAGAGAAATGAAGCAAAGCTGGCTTATAGCAAGAATAATCAATAGAAGTAATAACCTGCAAGCAATGAATTTTGCTACGTTCTCGCAGCTTGAGCACCATTCTTGATCAGTAAAATAATCAACAATTGCTTGCAAGCAGTCATATAAAAACACCAACAACCCCTGAAACTGGCGATCTAGGAACAGACATATAATAATTTCAACTATCTCTTCAGCTTCTATAGTAGAGAATATAGCTTTTTTACTCCTGTGATTAGAATCAAGAGGTACAAGTTACCAATATCATACTTTCAACATGCTGCACTTGAAGAGTAATCTTATTGGTGCAACTTTATAACTCAAATGATAACTGACAAAAGATAAACATGACAGAAAAATCACTTGGGTTATATATGGTGTAGACTTTGTGCTGCCGCCTACCTTATCCGGCAACAGTAAGTGACAAATCTGATCCAGGCTCTAATATTTTGGGGTGGACCTCCATTGTTAGAATCTAAAGACAATGACATATATTGTTCTTAGAAGCACAGTAGTAGATATGGCAAGATATTTGCATTCCAATTGAAAAATAATGCGAACATCTCTAAATTAAGTGCAATTGAAAAAGAAATAAGATATTCATGAAATGGAAAATATAAGTGAAAACATAGAAATATATCAGCTCTAGAGTGCTGAAACTTAATGTATTCAAACCTCTTATGGAAAGATACCTGAACTTTCATGTGCAGCACTGGATGAAAACTTAAAGAGAAACCCGTACGTGTCAAGAGCACTTCTCAAATCTTTGTACTCAGGAAACCAATCAATTTTGACAGAAAATTGATCAACCTGGTAAAGAATGAACATGAGTAGTAACAAATTAATATTATTAGAGAATAAAGGCGTTGAGATAAACATGCCAGGTCATCATTTATATACAGTAAATTTGCTCTAGGTTTAACATTACAAACAAGTTTACCTCATTTCCAGAAGAGAGAATTTCACACCAAAAGTCGCTGGAAGAGTTCTGGAGCTCTTCTTTTGATGAATATAACACTGAAATAACAAAGCAAAACAGATGTATGACAATCATGCTATCATGCTCACAGCTAATGTCAATATAAACATGAAAGAAACCGTGCTTTTATTTACTTGTGTTAAAGGCCCAAAAAGCTACAGGTTTCTCAACATGGCCAGAAAGGAAAGCTAATTTTGAAAGCCAACCATTGACTAGTAACCCTTCAAGAAAGCTATCTCCTGAAAGGACATACAGTATCAAGTGAGATAACAACTTTCAACAAATAAGTCGGCTTCATCCGATAGCGTATATAAGCAGTGTCCTGATATAACAGCATGTTTGGATTGACTTATTTAAGTTTACCTACTGGCATGAACACTTGTGAGACTGTTTGGGAGAGGTTATGAAAACAGCTTATGACATGTTCATAAGCTGTTTTCAGTGTATTTTCATAAGCTCTTTAGGATATCTTATGAAAACAGTTTAACATCATTTTATCTTTTGTTATAGAAATAACTTATACACAAACACTTAAATGATAAGCGTTTATGCTATAAGCGCTTCATTAAGTTGTTTACCCAAAAAGGGGTTAAATATGGCTTAATTTAGTGCACGTTTTTGCAATATTAAAGATAGATGGTTTAAAATTGAAAAACAAGGAAAAATGACAACATTATAGCTTCAAAAATCAAAAACATCATAGCAACCTTTGTCTGCAGCCAACTCGACCACAGAATTTAGTCTGTTGTTCAAAAAAGATTGTATAAAGTTACAACTTCCGAGGTCAGGAAAGTCCAGGGGGGGAAAGGGTTTCTGCAGCACACAAAATGAAAACATTACTAATCTGAAGTGTATACAAACAATTAAGAGATAAAAACAACCATATACATGGAGAACTGCTGAGCAATTGATTTAGTATAATGACCTGTTCACCAAAAACTTCTACCCCCCAAACTGGAATTTCATTTTCATCTCCAAAGGCTTTCAACTGGATAAGAATGCAAAAGAAATCAGTAAAATACATTGTCAATTACAAAAGTAAAAACAAATGCAATAGCAGGTAAAAAGAAAGAAAATATTATACCTGATTGTGACATTTCTCAACCAGCCTATTCAAATGAGCTTCCTTACGATCTTCATCATCGTATTTCTTCTTTTCATTTGCCTTAGCCTTTTTCTTTGCTTGCTTATTCTGCTTCTCTGCAAGCTTCTCCTGTTCTTTGTAGTGTTCATTAAGAAGATCATCCAACCCAATAACCTTCTTCCTGGTTCACATAAATTTTAATTACTCATTAGAACCTACGAAGCACTGACACAAACACATATACAAGACACACAATATCACTCACAAGTGTCAAACAATTTCAATCAGAAATGTTAGTGCTACATAAATTAAAACTCATTATGTTAATTACTTATTTAAATCAAATAAAGGGAAACCCATTTAACAAAAACACATATTTGACATAAAAGTTGAAATTTTGGGAAACTAAACTAAAAAAAACCCTTAACACAAAAAGAAAAAATGGTAAAAATTGAAACTTTAAACTTTGAAATTCTGCTCCTCTAAAAGCTTGTATTTTTGTTTGAAGTAATCATTGAGAAAATCATTCAACCCAATAAATTTTAATTATTTGTTAGAACTTATGAACTCATTCAACCCTGACACGGATACTCACACATGTCGGACACCAGACACACGATCAATTTGAAATATCCGCGCTACTACATGTTAGAATCATTCTTATAATTAAATGAAGCGAAACCCATGTGAAAAAAAACATAGATTTTGCATAAAAGTTTAAATTTTGGGAAACCCTAAATCCCAGAAAGGGAAAAAAAACGGTAAAAATTGAAAGTTGAAGGAGTTAGGGGGAAGAATACCTCTTCTTGTTGATAGGAAGTGGTACGAGAAGATCGTCTTGTAGCTCGAAATCCAAAGGGTCATCCATGAGAGGAGAGTTTTGGTAACTGTGTGTAGGTTTCGAAAGTTGAATCGTGTGAGAGAAGAGAATAGCGCCAAAGGGACTAATGTGTCTTAACGTGTTTTGTTGGAGGGAAAATCTTCTCCACAATTCAATCCTTGAGTCATCCTATATAAAAATAGAATTTTGATAAAATAAAAACATATTTTTTTTAAAATATTCATAAACATACAAAATAGTCATCATTATAACTTACTTGCATTTTCTTTGCTGATCTATGTCAAAAGACGGTTATCTTCATACAAAAACAGTTTTTTTTTATTTTGTTCATAAAACAACCTATGAATATGATGAACATTCATACAATTTCTGGAAAAAGATTACACATCATGTCATAGGATTTCTAGTTTGATCTTACTTGTAATAAACAAAATTAGTCCTATTGTTTACCAAAAACACCGGTAAACACTCATCTTAAGGAAACGTCATAATTGTAACTTGTTGAATTGCGACCATATTAAAATAAAACTTCCATTGCTATGTCATAGGGTCATTTTCTACTTTCTTGAATCCAAAGGCAAGTCATAAACCAATAATCAACTGAGTCATAAACTAATAATCAGCCGAGTTAATTCCAACAAAGACTGAAGGGGGATTCAAGGATTCCTTAATCATTGTTAAACTTCCGAATCTCAAAACCTAATCTTGCATTGGGCATGACAATTAAAACCCTACAAACCACTTCATTTCTTTAAATTCTTTTATTTCTAATAAATTTTGCTAATTACCGAGTTGAATGACAATCCCTGTGGAGACGATAACTTACTACTTTATTATTTACTAATGATTTGGTGCACTTGTCAATTCCGTCTATCAGTCTACCTCTTCGAACATCACCCAACTGTTGTTCTTCAAATCAATTGACAAATACATTACTCCCTTGATGATCATAACCACCCAACACCAAACCTCCATATCGTAATATATCTCTTGCCCTATCATGTTCTTGATCCTCTGGTCGGATCGCTTTCCAACGTCTTGAGTCAACCACAGTCCAATCATCCTTACCCCCGATTTATGCCACCATGGTTGAAACTCCATCCCTCTCATGATATATTACATCCGGTGATGGTGATTGCCCATGTGGTTGCCCTAGGTAATTCCTATGGCCGTCGCCTCTTTCTCTACCTCTCATGCCTCTTATTTTATGGGTTTTGTTATTACCTACATCAGAATATACTAATTATAATTAAAAAAAAATGGGATGAGAATAATTGAACACGCGTGAATGAGGTAAAATGCAGCGATCTTATCATTACGCCAAAATGAGAATTTGTTTCTATAGGGTAGATGGATGCGAATTTGTTCTTTACATGAAAGATCAATCTTATTACAAATATAATACCCTCTGAAATTTTCATTAAGATACACCACAATATATATTTCTTAAAAAAAAAACATAAGCTATATAAGTTGTAAAGATTGGCCCTTTAATTTTATGGTGGTGATGCTCAAAAACCAAAAAGAAGGATTTGTTTACAATTATGTTGTATTGAAACTTATCATATATAGAATTAGAAAGTGTAATCTTACGTGAACTAGCTTGAAGCTTTGTGACATGGGCACCCACTCCAACTAGCAAAGAGAACACAACAATCGTTAATGCATCATGAGATTTGGCCATTTATATGTGTTCAACCTAAGTTGCATATGCTGCGGGACCACATCGACCCCTTCAAAATCATTATTGAAATTGTGTTCCTATTCTTCTTTTTTTGGATACAAAATTGTGTTCTTTCAATCTCTAATGTTTATCCACTGTACTGATTAATTAACATATTTTACATAAATAATATGGTTCACCTTGCAATCTAGATGCCACCAATAAAAAGAGGAAATGAGTGTTCAATTTTGACACTAATATTTTTTGGTAAAGATACGTGTTTAAATAACTTTTAATTTATGGTCATTTATTAAACTTTTCAAATCACCCAAAAATAACTCTCACCTTTATTTAAACTGTTGTTTTTGGATTTCCAAACAGTTGTATTTGGATTTCCAAATTTTATTATCTACTGAAGTTGCTACTAAGTTGAGTCGCGACCAAGTCGCTCTCTTTAAGACGTTTCGTGGCACTACCCAAAATTGTGCAAGGCAGACTATCAACCACGCCGTCTCCAGGATAAAACAAGCCCAGCTACAACTGTGCGGTTAACTACTGCACTGTAGAAAACCGTTC